>QMCD01000308.1_pt1 | contig 58628 bp, 61 predicted proteins | sample 1821841 | NCBI WGS metagenome assembly QMCD01 (sample SAMN01991225, study PRJNA193472) | Termite gut metagenome, whole genome shotgun sequencing project. | isolation source: worker | host: Macrotermes natalensis
TGAAAATAACGTGGAAAAATTGAGCGTACCCATGAATACAATCAAACAAACGGTCAAAAGATTGCGACGAGACCTCCGAGAGGCCCGATTTCCCTACGAGGTTGAAACGGTAAAAAAAATTTCCGAAAAAAATTTCAGCCTACATATACAGGGGTTTCGACTGATTTTGAAGAGATGTACCTAGGGGGGTACATCATTTTTGTACCCCTAGGTACATGGGCCATCTGCTAAACTCCCGCCCATGTCACACAAAACCCTACTTTGAATCAGATCACTAAAACCAATGTGTATCCACATGTTAAGCAAAGCACTAGGCCCCGAAGAATTCAACAATCAATTTGGCGAACTGGAAGAAGATTCAGAGCAACGAAACAAGAATAAGCTCAAGAAGCTTGTTAGTGCGATCCGCTGGATCATTTACTTTTCTCGCTTCGTCAATCCCTTCCACTGCATCAATAAAGCGATGTCCTGCCCAAGTGATCTTGAATGTCCGTTGTCCCGCAGGCGTGTCCGGTGAAGTAACTTCACGGACAAATCCGGCGTTGGCGGCAAGTTCCATATTGTATTTGTATTCGGGCTGAGACTCGGTTTTACTTTCGACAATCGAAAATTCGCCACCGTAGTGCGAAATAGTATTCAGAAAACTGTAGATTTTTGCAAAATCCCGTTGTCGCGCTTCCTCGGTCTTAAACGAGTGATATCTTCTCGCATAAGTGCGTTGTACTGAAAGCGACATACTGCAATAATTCTCATAAGCAGGAAATAGTCCACGTAGCAATTCTTCGAACGCCTCTTGTAACTCATCGGCCGCCGGAACTGCTTTCTTTGCATTTGCATCCCACATACCGTTTTGTTTGGCCTCCTCCACGGCACGCTCGCCTAGATCGGTCATTTCCCCTTTTAAGCGTAATGCCTCTACCGCTTTCTTATTCTTCTCAGACCAAACACTCTTGGGTCGACGCTTGGCAAAATACTTACGGTATTTCGTATAGTCGATGCTTTGCATCTGTCCGTCGATCCATCCAAAGCAAAGGGCTTCTTCCAAGGCATCGCTTGAAGACAACGTTGTTCGTGCTTTCGTCTTATCGAACACAAGCCACACACCTTCGCTAGTCTCGGCATTATCTTTGAGCCATACGCGAAAATCACTGCGCACAATAAATGTTAATTCAGGAATGTCTGCTCTCATTAAAACCTCCTTTTTGCAGTCTGTTCACAGCTAACGCGCAAGCAGCGTGTTGCCCGTTTGCCTGTCGCAAAAATACTTGTACCCCAATATGCAAATCGGCATGAAATACGCACACCATATCTCAAGTAGAATCGTCCCCGAAACATTACTTGTCCCCGCAGTGAAAACAGGAAACAGCGGGACAATTAGGCAGGATAAAAAGAATATGCCATGTCCCCACAAAAGTCCGCGAAACACTTTATCCCTTTTGCACTTCGGTTCTAATGTGAAAGCTATCAAAAAGGTCGACAGTCCCATAAAACCGTACCCGAGCAAATCATAGTTGAAAAACAAACTGCCGATATGCCCGTAGCTGATGATTGATAACGTTTCTTGGCTGAGCAGCGGATTCATTCTTACCGTTGTTATTTCGGCATAATAAACCAAGAAGATGATGACGGCGTACACTGCGGCAAATGCAATGCCCGCAAGCCCAACGGCCTTTCTTTCAGGATTTCTGTTTTGCGAAAACAGAGCAGCCATGAAAGGGATGAATCCGACAGCAATAAAGATGCTTGCAAGGCAGCTCGCAAATAAAGTATCAGCAAACAATCCGACAATCATAGAAATGGCAAATGCCAGAACTGCAAATCCCGTTATTGTCGCTCCTATTTTGCCAACTGTCTTATTGTTCATTTTTATTCCCCGTTTATTTGTTTTGTCTTGTCCTGAATCAATCAAGCAGCTTTTTCAAATACCCTTCATTCAACAGATGATTGGTCACATATTTCCCGTCATGAAATACCGCCCAGTTATTGAAAATGCAAGGAACGCTCTTTGCTTTTTCCAAGGTGTCTACTGCTATCAAATTGAGCGGTATCTTGTTTGCATCGCAGTAATTCTGAACCTGCTCAATGCAATTGGGAATATACGGACATTGCACTGCGTAGTAGATGGTCAGAGTCTTGTCGCCAATACTCATCTGCTTTGCGCTTTCTGTAAGACAGGGCTTGCTGTCATCAAAGGAGAGGGCGAGCAGTTCGTAATCATCACCGGCGTTGTCAACAACCTCAAAACCGTATTTGAGCATGAACTTTTTCTCTGCCAGATAAGGCTTTTTCTTTTTTGAGCTGAGAATACACACGCCCGATTTACCTTTTGCCTTGGCATCTTCTATGCAGTATTCAATAAGGGCTTTGGCGTGGCCTTTTCCCTTAAATGAGCCTGATACCCAAAGGCAATAGATGTAGATATAGTTGTCGCCGACAATCGGTACCCACGCTGTCTCAAGCGGTGCGTATTCTATAAACACTTTGCCCTTTTCATCAAGTTTGCGAAAGACATGCCCTTCTGCAAGACGCTCTGCAAGCCACGCTTTTTTGGCTGCGACACCGTCTTGATGTTTCTTGTCCGCAATGGCGCAGCACAAATGCTCGCTTGCAAGATTTTTAAAAGTTAGGTTTATGAATTGTTCGCTCAACGATTTATCCATGCCTGCTCCCTCCACAATCACTGCAAACGCCGTCATGTAACGAAAAAGCACCGCCGCAATCTGCACAAGCCCATTTCTGACGGTCATGCACCAAAAATGTAGAAATGCTCTTTTCTTTTGCGGTTCGACTATTCTCAACCAAGCTGACGTTATACCGTTTTATATAGCTCTTTTCCAAATTTTTTATTAGTTTGCACGGGAACTCACTGCAGTTAAAACAATGCGCAGCTCCCTTCTCTTGCGTGCAGCTTTTGATGTTGCATTTACGGCAATGCTCAGGCTTGTTCGCATCACCTCTCAGGCATCCCGCACATGGCTTAGCATTTTTTCGTGTTCCCACATGTTTATAACAGACTGCACAATTCATGCCGCACGGAGCAAGCATACTATCTTCAATTTTTTCGGGCATTTTCACAGATCATTGCCTCCATTAAAGCACTACAGGTTCTATTCTTCTCCTCACAGAGCAGGATACCGACCGTAGGGTTTTCCTTTTCCGTCCTGACATAGCGGTCGAAGTAGTTAACATACATCTGCATCTGCCATAAATCCTGATGTTTCAGTTTGGCAGTCTTCAGGTCAATCAGCACATAGCATTGCAGTAGACGGTTGTAAAACACCAAATCCACTATGAAGTGATTCTCATCGAATGTGAATCGCTTCTGGCGCGCCTCAAATAAGAAACCCTTGCCCAGTTCAAGAAGAAAATGCGAGAGCTTACCAATGATTGCCGACTCCAAATCTGTCTCGGTATATGCCGCCTGCCCCCCAAATCAAGGAACTCCAATACGAGCGGGTTTTTGAGCATATCACGCGGTCTTTCCAGCACATGGCCTTCGTTGGCAAGACGCATCACCTCGTCCTTATCGCGTGAAAGCGCCAACCGTTCATAAAGGCTGCTGCCATATTGACGCTGTAGTTGTCGGTAAGACCACTGCTGATTAAATGCCTCAATTTCGTAAAAGCGCGCCGTGCCTGATCATCTTTTATCCGCATCAGGATAAGGTAGTGGGACCAACTCAGGTTAAACGGATATGCATTAGCGGATAGAAGGCTCTTGAAATTGTCAAAATATGATTATATCTCAATTCCTTTTCACCTCCATTTATGCTACGACTCCACTCATAGCATAAGCTGATTATGGGTTCATATCAATGGAATGCTGGTCGAAACGGGTAGACCATAAGTTGAGTAGGGGTTGCTAACAAAACCATTTTCTAAAATAAGCATCATGTGCAAAGGCTCACAATGCGGAGCAGTTATTCGTCATTATCAATCATCGGCTCAATATGCTTTCTAATAAACTCCAGCCTATCTTTTGCAGTTGGTTTGAAAAGCGAGGCGATGGCAACGACCAAGCTCTTATTAGGATTTACATAAATTACGTTTCCGCCATCACCTAAAGCTGCATACCCACCGTCTCCTATCCCTACCCACCACAAGTAACCGTAAGGTAGATTGAGTTCTTCCCATCGGCTATGTTCTTTTGTGCTCTCGGCGCAGATACAATCTGTTTGTCGTCCCACTTCCCGCCGTTCAAATATAGCTGTCCGATTTTCGCCATGTCAGCAGTCGTCAAGGTAAGCCCCCAACCCGCTGTGTTTACCCCTTTTGAACCGGCAACCCAACCACTGATACCTTTGGCGTTGTAAAATGCGAATAGTTCTTCTTTGGTTTCAAAAGTCACATTTGACGCTACGGTAATGCCGAGCGGATTAAACAGATATTTTCTTGCGAAATCGAGTAGGGATTGTCCGGTGGCTTTTACCAATATGCCCGATAAAATGTCCGGTCCTACGATTGGGGCGTATCGGAACTTTCCAATCGGTGTTTTTCCTCCCAGCACATCAAGCGAAAACCTCACGTTATCATCATCGGTAAAATACTTTGTGTAGGGGGAGGACTTGTATTTATACGGCGCGGTCATGGTGAGCATAGTCTTAATCAAAACGCTCTGCATGGTTCTTTCTCCTCGTTTAGCAGTGTAGTCCGGAAAAAAGTCCAATACCTTCTGGTCTATACTGTTGATAAAGCCTTTGTCGAGTGCAATACCTATCAGTATGGAGATAATGCTTTTTGTCACCGAGAACACATGAATTGCCGTGTTAGCGCTACACTCATTAAAATAATTCTCATATAACGTTTTCCCATCGCGCTCCACGACAATACCTGCGATATTGTCGTAATCGCTCAGTATGGTCTTTTCTAGTTCACTGATTTGCTGCTGATCCATTTTTAAAAATTCCTCGTTTCGTTATTTTGTGTGGGTGGTACTCCCACAAAACAAGCGTAAATGCATTAAAAATGCTTTTCAAGCACTTTTTTTATACGAGGTTAGAATTCCCAGCCGTTTTGAGTTTGAGCAGGCTGTTTCTATCTTTTAATGATTCACGAGCAAATCGTTAAAAGATGCACCGTTTGCACACCCCTTAAATATGCAGGTCCCAAAAGCAGCAGGCATGTTTAGGCGTAACTAATGCTTATTTTGTTCGTTCCTTTTCCCGGTTAAAAACAATTTGCATAACGCATAAAATAACAAAACCGACTATATATCCCATGACAGCAATATACCAGATATCAATCGCTCCTATTACAGGCCCCATAAAACCAATAAGGCATAGAAGACCGCAAATAAGCAAAGTCGTTTTTATTGCGTTGTTTCTATTTTTGGGAATTGTTAAAGCAGTACATATGAAAGCAGTACCCAAAAAGAGTCCCCATGCAAGATAGTCGAGTGACATTTCTACAGATGGCCATTGTCCAATTTGAAAGTATAACGGCACATTTATACACTCTGCAATTAGGGGTCTGGTAATTGTCAAATTAACGAAATGAGCAATAACGGTAAGCATAATACATCCAGATATAGCGATTAATGCACTATGTTTTAAAGCGTTCTTGTCTTTATTGGTATCTGACAAAATCGTTAGAAGGAACAACAAGAACAACGGTGCGGAAATTATTGTGAGTATTTCCATAAAGGTTAAAAATTTCTCTGAACTTGTGACAATAAAAATAATTACTATTAGCAAATAGGCAAGACTTAAAAGGATACCCAGATATGAAATCGCTCGTTTTGATTTTTTGCTCATATAATCCTCCTGTTCAAATCATAAATACGCTGAACTCATTCTCTTAATCTTCCCTGCGCACCGCAACCTCTACGTAAATTTGGCGGTAAAGTCGCGCTTATCGGAATTTCTCCATCAACTCTTTGGGATAGTCCTTTATATTAACTTCAAGCAAGTTACGCTTTGCCAAGCGGATAACGTCTTGTGTATTCTCTTCATGATATGGTCGTATGGCAACAACGCTCATTTTCATTTCTCGGTTATTTATCTTCTCGTTTTAGTGCGAAGACTGTGTTTTTGTCTCGCAAAAGTTCTCTTGTAATAGAAATCCCAACAGCTAACGAAAACGCGCCTAAGCCGATAAATGTTCCCCACAAGATATTCCAATAGGGATTTGCAGTTTCATACATCCGGTACAAGAGTCTTTCCCAAAAGTCTAGCCCAGCAGGTATTGCAAACAAGTCGAAAAGTAGATAGGCTCCACCGAACAGATATATCCAGCGCCACCAATAGTTTCGACCCTTGTTCTTTATGAAGATGACAATACCCATCACACAAAACACCGTAAGCAATCCAGCAAGAGCAAAGTAAAACCAGCCTCGGTTATTCAAAACGGATAGCCAAAATCAGAATAGCCTCTACAATCGATAAGCCCCCATATTCTGTGCATATGAAAAATTCCAAAGAACAGGAAGAAGTATTTTTCAAACCAAAGCAACTTTGATTTATTGCCCATGTTCTTGCCGATGCCAGGGATTTGGGTTAGGTTTGTCATTATGTTGTCCTATATCTCGCCAAGAGTTAGTCGCGCTGTGCCTTTTCTTCCAAGCTGTTTAGTTGAGCGATAAAACGGTCATAGTCGCTTTCAAACAGCTTGTCCTGTATAACGCGATAGTTCTCAAACTGGCTGAGCGCGTGGTTTTCAGCAACCCGCGCCGAAATCTTGCCTGCGTTTCTTAGAAGCTCATTACCGTCTGCTTGAAGGATTAGGTCAAGGTGGCTTGCCCAGTCTTCCATAGTCATTGGAACATGGGCCATCGCTCTGCGCTCTGCCAAGTCAAGATATGCTGACACGATAAGCTCTAGCGAGCGTATCTCCTCTGTGCTCAGGTAGTTTTTGGCTACTACAACATCACTTTGCTGAATCTTGCCAGCCGGGGCTTCGCTCCATGTAGTTAGCCCCATGTATTCGCGTTCAGCATCGGCGCGGTTGTGGATGACCTCGGCGGCGGTATTACCATGCACGGCAAAGTGAAGCTTGTTTTGCACCTTGGCAAAAAACTCCCGTGTGGTCTTGGCCGTTTTATCGTAGTCAAGGGCAGTGGCGTAAATGTCTGTGATTTTTTGGTAAAACCTGCGCTCGGACAAGCGAATCTCGCGGATTTTTTCAAGCTGTTTGTCAAAGTAATCCTGTGTAAGTATTGTACCGCCGTTTTTCAGACGCTCTTCATCCATAGCCCAGCCTTGGATGGTGTAATCTTTGACGATGGCATTAGCCCATTTGCGGAACTGTACGGCGCGTTCGTTATTAACCTTGAAGCCAACCGCAATAATCATCTGTAGGCTGTAGTGCTTCACCTCGCGCTCAACCTGACGTGTTCCTTCCGTTTGAACTATTCGGAAATTCCGAATAGTTGTCGTTTCGGTCAACTCGCTATCAGCATATACTTTTCTTATGTGTTCGTTGATTGTGTTCACGCCAACGCCGTACAGCACCGCCATCATTTTTTGGGTGAGCCAGATGTTTTCATCCTGGTAGCGCATTTCAAAGCTATGCCCGTTGTCGCCCGTAGCGGCAATGTAGGTCAAATACTCGGCCGCCGAGCTGCGGATGGTGATTTCGTTCTTCTTCAAAGTGCCACTCCTCCCATCGTCACTCGCTTTTTGCCCGAGTCTCATTAAAAAACCACCTACCGAACTCAATCGAGTTTATCAATAGATGGTTGATGATGTGGCAAAATAACCAACTATTGATACAATGCACACCCCTTTGGCAAATCGTTAAAAGATGCACCGCTTTTGCACACCCCCAGTACTGCTTCTTGGGAACAAGCAGAAAAGGCGCGGGTAAAACTTGAGTGTTCAAAACTCGCAGACCTCTGCGAGTTTATAATGCTTTGATAGATCGTCGATCATGCTACGCTCCTTCCTGCTCAATCATTGCACTTCTTTTTGCAGCACATAGTATGCCGACTTCGTCTTGCCGACTTTCTCAATAAGGCCATCTTTCGTCATTTCCAGCAAAATCGCTCGGACACGACCTTCGCTCAAGCCGAACATCTCGGTGAGTTCTGAGACGGTCGCTTGTCCACGCTCCTCGAGAAAGTCTACGATGACCTGCTTTTTCTCTTTCGTGCTACTCGCTTGTTTTCCGCTCGCTATTCGCTTGTTTTCCGCTTGTTTTTCGCTTATTTTGGCAAGCGGAATAATCGTCTTGAAGATATCTCCTTCGATGAGCTCCGGCACGCCACCCGAATATAGCTTTGTATAAGCAACAAGGTTTCGCACCCCTGAACCAAGCGTATCCGCATTTCCTATCTGTACAAAGAAATTGGCAAGTGTGGGGTTTTTGGGATACGGATCAAAGTTGTTGAGGTCGAGATGACCATAACGATGTGCGCGATTCCAATTTTCCGCCACCAAGCGATCTCTTCCGATAACGACTCGCGCCGGAAAAGTACCGGAATATTCCCTGTGGACGAGAATATTTGAAACGACCTCTTTGGATATGACATCCCTGACGCTTTTACTTTGGTTGTCTATAAGAAAAAATGGATCGTCCGTATGCTTTGCAATGAATCCCATAATCATATCGAAGCTCTCGATGAGATTGGTCTCAACTCGCAGTCTGTCATCGTAGCGGTCAACATTTTTCACCCTAAGCAGACAATCAGTGACATAGCCGGGCGCTACCTGTTGGATAATTTCGTCTCGTCCAAAGAGCAGGATTGCGGCTCTATTGAAGCCTCTTTTTCCAGTTCGGATGTCTTCAACATAAAGCCTGGCGCTTTGCATAATCTCCATGTCAGATTTTGTCTTCCACGGGTGGTCTGCCCTTTTGGTAACTGCCATATTCCTAACTTTAGGCATCAGCTTTTCTAATTGCAGATGTTCCTCGGTTGCAAAAGGAAATATCTCATTTTCCGTGAACTGATTAGACTTACGAACAGATAAATTTGCCACAAGGTCAGTTGAACTAGTTATGTCGAAGTCGCCATCTTCATTGCGGTCATAGATTCGACCAGAGCAAGATTGTATTTGTGAACTTACAGGAATATAGACTGCAAGTAATATCTTGTCATCATAATGTACCTCTTCAAGACTCAAAAAGAGTGATGGTGAGGTCTTTTGTGGGTTGTTTAGCATATTGGCGAAATTTTTCTTCATGCTCTGCACAGCTTTGGGGTTCACGCCGATGGCTGTACCATCATCATCCACTCCGAGCAGCAAATGCCCACCATAGCGATTGGAAAATGAGCAAACGGTCTCATAGACGTTATTGCTCAGATCATTCACGCACTTCTTGTACTCAATCGTCAATCCTTCGCCTTCGGAAAGCAATTTCTTTATTTGTTCAGACGTCATGTCTTTGTACCTCCGTTTTTTATCTTATCGTGTCAACGGCATTCTAATTTTGCACATTCTTATCCTTATAATTCTCGTACCAGTGGTGCGAGAATTTACCAGCGGGCTGTCAATTTGCTTGTATCCATATACAAAGACTTCTTCATCATGTTAGTCGCCCCTACTCATCCGATGTTATAGTGCTGCCCAGCTCCTTTATACCCGCGGTTGCCAGAATAGCGTTAAAGTCCTGCAGCGATATTCCGGGCATATTCTCAAGAATGCGGATGTAGGTCTTGTCGGGCTCTTGAAAATAGCTCAGTTTATTTTCAGATTTGTCAAAGATTTTCTGTGTCACCCGAAGGCTCAATCTCAAACCAACGCAGATTGCCATTAAAATATCTGTTCCCATTTGGTTGTATTTGTTATTCTTAATTCTGCCGTGATAATTTTTATGGAGCCCCGTTTTTTCATTGAACGCATCGGGGTAATTCCACTTTCTTTTCTCCATTAAAAACCATAGGCACTGACAAAGCGTGGTTGTTGGGTCACCAATCCGTTTTGCCAATTCTATCTCTTCTTCCTCATCGTATGAGAGAAGGTGTTCATGGAAGGCTGAGTAAACATCGTCCTCTTCGTATTTGAAATTTGCTTGGTACCTTGGATGAAATGTTAATAGCCGCTGGTCGATTCCTTCTATCTTATTTAAAACAGCGAAGCCCACAAAATCCTTTTGAATGTTTTGATAAGCCGTATATCTCTGCTCACGAACATTGATAGCGCACTGAGCTATGTTTTTCTTTGCTTTTGTGGTCAGGTGTAAGCCGTCTTCTTTAATAAAGATGTATTTCTCATCTGCCAGTACGAAATACCCGCTTACAAATACGAAGCGCCCATTGCCTACCCATTCAGAGAGTGAAGAGTTTTGGCTTAGCATCTGATATGCCTCAATAGGGGTCAGTGCAACATATTCCTTGCTGTTATTAATTTCAGCAAAGACGGCGCTGTAATCCTCAAAATCGGATAATTCACCAAGGAGTCCGACTTCAATTAAGCGGTATTTTGCCGATGCTCTTGAAACAAGAAAGAACGAACTCAGTTCCTCAATCAAGGTATCGCATGATGGGTAAATATCATTCTGGACGCTTTGATACTCTTTGATCAGATCAAGCGCCTTTTTCTTAAACATCTCAAATGGCATCAGCACTCTAGGTGCTAATCTATGTGCCTGCCATTCCAGCCACCTTACTTCATTTTCTTTGGTCTTTTTGCCCTCTGGCGGATTGTAGAAAGTTTCTGACTGACGGCACATAATCGGATACAGTTTTTCCGATGCAGCCGCATTTTTTACTGCCAAAATCTCAAAATAAGTTTTGTCCTTTTCCCAGTGCAAGGCTTCATGTATCAGGGTGTTTCGCTTAGCGCCCTCTCCATACATTGCCTCAGATTCAGGGTCGATCAAAATAGTCCCCGCAGAGCGAAACACAGAACGGAAAGCCCCTAGTTGGTGATCATAGACTTCCACTTCACCGTCGAGAAGAAGGCAACACCCGAAGACATCCATGTTTCTGGACAAAGATGCCTCCTGAACCGTCAAACCCGCTTTTTCTAAGATTTCATTCACAGGCAAAGGCATCGGAATCTGCAGAGCCTCTTTACAATGCCGTGAAAGATACTTAGTAGCGTAATCGTCAAGGCGGTTTTTGCCTAGAATCAACGCACCGGTTTTCTTGTTTATATCAAAGATATCGCTCGATGTCAGCTTGCTCTCCATCTATATACGGTTCTCCTTTTTCCATATGATCCAAAGGCATGGCGGCTAGAAGTTTCTTTGCCTCTCTCCATGTTGGATAGCATTCCTCGACAAGTGCGTGAAATCTGTGAGTATGATTCTTTTCCGAAAGATGCACCAGTTCATGCGTTACCACATATTCAAGGCACTCCATTGGCTTTTTAACAAGCTGGAGATTGATCCAGATTCTGCGTTTTTCAATATTGCAGGTGCCCCACTTGGTCTTCATATTTTTTATACGGAATTCATCTGCATAAAGCCCCGTCTTTTTCTCGCATCTAGCACTAACAGTTGTAAGTACTCGCTTTAGTTCCTGCCGATACCACTCGGTAAAGATTTTTTCTTTTGTCGCTGTAGTCGTTTCCTCTGGAACGGTCATGGTAATCTTGGTAGGAGTTTTGACTATTTCGTGTTGCGTCCCCTCGTATACTACCTGCAAGCGATAAGGCTTACCCCATAGGTAGTGGGACTCACCAGAGACATACTCTCGTTTGCTTTGGCGTTCTTGCGCAAGCATTCTGTTTCTGACTTTGGATATCTCAGGCATTTTTTTGAGCACAAATAACTTTATGTCCTCATCTGTGAGCTCCATTGGTGTGCTAACAATGACACTGCCCTCCGGCGGGTTGACTCGGACATAGAGGTTCTTCAGGCTTTTCTTCCTGATAACCCCAATCGACAGACCGCCTACTATTATTTCCTCATCATGCATCATATTCATCCTGCCTTTGTGCAATATCGAAGACGTTGCTCGTTTCCTCGGTGGCTCTGTCTTCGGAATCCATATGAAGCAATAATTTGCTGTAAATAGCAAGCCTTATACGCTGTTGCTTTTGGAAATTCCTCTTCCAGTCAGGCTGTATGGCAACACGAATAGCTTCGTCAACGTCATTCGTCAGCTCTGCATTTTCATCAAAATAATCGTACAATGCTCGCTTCGCGGCACTGCCTTTGATTTCATCTGGGTAGCTACCGCTATCTTCCGGATGAAGAATGGCCTCTGCCAACTCCACAACCTGGCGAAGGTATTCTTCGTAACTCATCGCTTCAATTTTGCGTTGCATAATGATTCTTTGGAGCATTTCCGACAGCTTGCCATAATACACACTGTTTGCGCTCATCTTCTTGACGATTTCATGTTGTAGATTGTTGTCAATCGTCTCAGCCTTTGCCTCGTCGCTACCCGGTAAGTCTATTATCAAATCGACAGGAGTAGTGGTTTTGCCTTGCAAGAGCAGTTCCACAATTGACATGTTCCCCAGTTCGCTAACAATTTTAGTGTCCTCGGCACGAATATAGGTATCAAGGATATAACGCATATCCACCTCATAAGGCTTAAGATCGATATAGTCGCAACTTGCCAGCTTTATCATTTCCTTGATTTTGTTGTACCCGGATATATCACCGCGCAGATGGTCTACCTCTTCTTCGGTATAACCGTAATCCGAAACCAGCCTGTCACAACAATTTGCGAACGCACGAGTTAGAGCAGCCGTAAGCGTGTATAGCACATCTCTTCTCGCAGTTTTTTCATCCTCTTCGCTATCCTCACCGCAGAAGTATTCGATTAAATCAGTATCGGCCTGCGGAGCAGAGACATTTTCGATCAGCGCTTCAAGCGCTGTGAGCATCCCTTCCATCTCCGATTTGGCTTCATCGTAGCGGTTTTTGATAAGACCCTCGACATCTTCCTTATCGAAGCCGTCAAAGGCCTCTGTCGTGTAGTCAGCCACAGCCAGCTGAACGTTGCGGAACAAATCCATGTAGTCAACAATATACCCGTAGTCCTTATCTTCACCATCCGGTCGGTTGACGCGACAAATTGCTTGGAACAGGTCGTGGTCACGCATGGATTTATCTATATAAAGATAAGTTGCGCTCGGAGCGTCAAAACCTGTCAATAGTTTGTCCACCACAATAAGGAGCTTCATTTGTGCGGGTTCAACCTTGAACCGCTCCTTGACCTCTTTTTCAAATTCGGACAACTTCTTATTTCCGAGCATTCGCTCGTATATATTCTTGCGGTATTCTTCTTCGCTCTCTTGCGAAGGGTCGAAGGTAGCCGTCCTGACGCTTTGCGTTGTCGGCTCATAAGAGGTTACAACCGCACACTTGGTGAAGCCCATACTTACAAAAAGTTCCCAGTATCTGCAGGCATTAGTAATGCCGTCCGCTACAAGCATTGCTGTACCACGGTCATTTTTGAGTCTCGGCTTTAAACTCATATCAAAAACGATATCGGCTGCGATTTTCTCCAAACGCTGTCTCGAACTATACAACCTATTGATGGTCGTCCAGCTTTGCTTCAATTGCGTCTTTGCCCGCTCGGTCAGACCCTGTGTTTTATGTTCGAACCACAAATCGACCTTATCCTGACTAGTGAGGTCTTGGTCTACATCCCGTGCTTCGTAGCGCAAATCGAGAATGACTCCATCTGAAACGCCTTCATCGAATTTGTAAGTATGGATATAGGTGCCAAAAATCTCATGGCTGGTCTTTTTGTCGCCTTTTAACAAAGGGGTTCCCGTAAAACCAATAAGAACAGCTTCTGGCATCAGTGCTGTAACTGCCTCATGCAGCTTGCCGGAATTGGTACGGTGGCATTCATCAATGAACGCCACTATATTACCTTTTGCTTTGAAGTCTTTAGGTAGGTCTTTCAGTAACTCTTTTCTATACTGGTCAATATCAGATTGGCTTCCAGCATTGTGCCCATACTTGTGAATTAACGAACAGATAATCGCATCTTCGCTCTTGTCCAATATGGCGCGCAAGTCAGCACAGCTTGTTGCTCTGCGCACATTCTCATCTACATCCATAAAGAGACTTTCAATCTGATCATCTAGTTCATCGCGGTCGGTGATAATAACAACACGGCTATCCTCAATGTTTTCAATAATCCACTTTGTAAGCCATACCATGATGAGGGACTTACCGGAACCTTGCGTGTTCCAGATTATGCCGCCCTCTTTGTCATGGACTCTCTTGCGAGCTGCGATATTGGCAAAGTATTGGTTATGGCGAGCAATCTTCTTAATACCCGCATCGTAAATCAGAAAATCGTGTATCAGAGACAAAAACCTCTCTTTTTGGCAAAGCGACACAACACCGTCCCGCAGGCGATTGGTTTCCTTAGCTTGTAGCAACTTGATTTCAGCGGAAAGCTCATCGGTAGCGTTAGCGTCTTCTTTCCACTTGAGATAGTACTTCTCTGGTGTCCCAATTGTGCCGTAGGATAGCCCCTCTGCCTCATTTCCGGCAAACAGAAGCTGTGCTGTGCTGAAAAAGTTCAGGATATTCTCTCGCTTCTGATTCTGCAAAATCTGGCGGATACCCTCTCCGACACTAACGCAGGAACGCTTAAGCTCAAATATGCCCAGAGCGATACCATTTATGTAGAGGACAATATCCGGGCGCTTTTTGGTTGTTTGGTCAAAGCGCAGGACAGCTACTTCCTCTGCAACGTGAAAATCGTTGTTATTGATATCGTCCCAGTCGATGTATTGGACTGTTTGGCGACGTCCACTTGCATCCCTCACGCCTTGCCTGCCATAACGGAGCAGGGAATAGACACTGAGATTAAGGTGATACAGAGTGTCCGCTTGGTTATTCGTCATACTAACAAGTTCACTGACGGCGGTTTTAATCTGATCATCGCTATAGCCGCGCTTTGTCAAGTTCGCTCTTAAGAGATCTTCTTTGACCGGCTCATTATTGATGTCTTCCAAGTTGCCAAGATAGATATAGCCAAGATCATCAACCAGCCAGTGCAGGACACGATTCTGTAATTTCTTTTCCGCATCTACTGTCGCCATCTTGCCCCTCCTTATATGCTTAGGCGCACACGACCTGTCAGCAGGTCGTCCATTGCGCCTTCTCTGATTTGCACCATCTTGTCTCGCTCGGCTCCCAGAGCCGCAATCTCCTCGTCCATCGCAGTCAGGGCATTGGCGATAGCTCTCTGTACGTTCATATTGGAAGGAATGAGCAATGGGTATCGCATGATGTATTCTTTATCACCTCGCGGCATTTTAATTCCTTTGATTCCGCCAGACATGACATAGTTAATAAATCTGTCATTTGCGAGGAGATAGTAAAGGAGTCCTGCATCCATTCCATCCTTTGACTTGACCACAAGAACATCTGCACTACAGCAACCAGAAAACTCTGCACACCATATCTTCTTAAGATATGGACGGATATTGGCAACTAATGTATCCGATGTTTCAAACTCGCACCCCGCAATGGTTTCAAACCCTTTATAACGCTCTATCCCTGTGAATCCTTGCCTCATGTTCTCGGTACTAACATACTTATTCTTTTCAGATACTGATCTTCCTCTATTATAAAATGCTACTTCATGAAGCTCGGTCTCATGCCAGCGTATATTGCAGCCATCAAATTCTATTTTTCCAGACACTAACTCTTCAAGCGCACCGTCACGGATGCAACGCTTTTTCTCAATCAACTCGGCAAGGTTATCAATGTAAGCGGACATATCAGATAATGCTTGCGCGATAGCATTTTGTTCGTTTTTGTCCTGCGGCATGGCAATTTGGGTCTTCCTAAACTTATCCATACCGACAAGATTTTTCATTGCGCCGCCTTGTGTATCGTCGGTTATCTTGCTTTGGAATAGACCCCACTCAAAGTACTTATAGAAATATTCCGGATCACACTTTATTTCATCAATCGTTATTTTTAATAGTGCCTGATTAATTATTCCTTTCGGCGCTCCACCGGGCACTCTGTAAATGCACCCGATAGTACCAGAGCAGCTAATAATGAAATCCCCCGAATGCAAAGCAAATCTTTGCATCTCGTTATACTTGTCATCTGTGATGTAGTAGTCTCCAATTTTGACGGACTTATATATTGCGTTTCTTTGTTCGTAGACCTTATTGCCGGTTCGTTGAAAAATCTCTTTTTTTAAGGAACCGCCAAATGGCCCCCTTACTAACCCTGAAGGCACACAGATATCTTGCAATTCTTCAACTGCCCAATCAGCAGGATAAGCTACCATTTGTACCCCATCCTTTCCAAAGCCGACATGACTGCTTCTCTGGATTTTGCTGTCTTTTCCTCAATCTCACCAAGGGTACGCTCGTATCGTTTGGCAATCAACAGAACTCTAGAAGATAGGGCATTAAGCACCTGATCAAACTGATCTCGAACATCGGCTTCCAGTTTCGCCATCCACTTCAAGTCAAAGAGTAGGTGCTTTATTTCATCTACAGTTAGTTCGCCATATTTCTCCAGCACCTTATCATCAAGGGCTTTTCGGGCTTCCTTCAAAGCTTTGTCAACCTCGTCTTTTTCGGACTGCCTCGCCGCATATGCAAGCAGAGCATAATATTCATCCTTATAAATCTCAGGCACAACAGCGGATTCCTGAGCGAGTTTCAAGGCGGCTTTCAGCTTTGCCTTGCCAAAGCTTCTGTTCTTATTGCGAATATCAAACTCAGCAAGATTTGGCATGTCACGAATGAGCATTTCCATCTCATCAATTTTGTCCTCTTCAAAGAGAGCCACTAACTTTATAATTGCGTCCGCAAGCGGGGATGTCTTTTTAGCATCCAGCTCTTTTATTCGCTTATTAATATTTGACTTCGGTATGCCGTCGCCTTTCTCGTTTAACACATCTTTTAGCAAGCCGTCATCGCCGGATTCTTCTTCACGCATCTCATCCAGCTCAGCCTCACAGGTTGCAGATTGCTCCGACATGGCGTTGATAGCTGCCAGCTCCTCCACAAAATATACCGGCTCAATGATTTCTCTTGGAATCAGCGCGCCATCAAAAGACTTCACCTTGGAAGTATCGTCCACGGAGACGGTATCACCGTTTTCGTCTTTTTCCTTCTTCTTTGCGTACTCGTACTCAATCTCTCTAGCTGCTTCGTAGCCACTAGCTCTAATGGCGTATACATCGTCTTGCAGCCTTGTATTCCAGTAGTTAAGCAAGCAGTCATACACGTCGTAGTTGTCAAGCAGGCGCGCAGGCTCATAAACCTTAAGCAGCATAGCTGCAACCGCCCGAATTAGTTCTTTCGGATTTGTGTCTGCCGTGATGCCAAGCAGAGTGTCTTGCGCGAACTCTTTCCACTGCGTAAACAGCACCTCATTTTCCCGCATGTTTTCAGCCAGAATATTCTTGTCCTGAGTTATAACACCATCGATATCAGCAGACGGCAAGGCAAGGTTGTGTACACGATGAGTTTCATCTGTGCAGGTAAAAATCTCTTGTTTCAAGGTTGGCGAAACAGCCCATAACTTCTTCAGGGCATCAATGTCGTTTCCGGGAATACCACCACGTAAATGAGCAGCAATATTCTGCGGTAGGGTATCATCGACTTTTTGAATATAGCGCGGCACGTTCAAGTTGCCTGCGTTCTTCTTCAAGATGTCGGTGTATTTTACGAAGCGAGAATAACCCTCCATCTCATCTGCATGAGTAAAGGTTTGGATTATCTTTTCAATGTCTTGTTCCCGCAGCCTGTTCTTGTTGCCATCTTTCTTGAACCCGCGGCTGGCATCAATCAGGAATATCCCATCTCTGGTATCCGCATGTTCTTTGTCGATGATGACAATGCAAGCCGGGATTCCAGTGCCGTAAAACAGATTAGCAGGAAGACTGACAATACCCTTAATGTACCGCTTTTCCAAAACCGCCTTGCGGATAGTCTCCTCCGCATTACCCCTAAACAGCACACCGTGGGGCATAATAATGCCGGCCTTGCCACTGCTGTCCAGAGATTTTAGAACGTGCAAAAACCAAGCAAAGTCGCCATTCTTTTCGGGAGGAATGCCGTATCCGTCAAACCGTTTGTATTTATCCGCAGAAACCTTAATCCCATCGCTCCATGATTTGTCAGAAAACGGTGGGTTCATAACGATGAAGTCAAACTTCCTCAGCTTGCCAAAATCATCCGTAAATGCGGGGTCGACTAAAGTATTGCCTCTTTTGATTTCGCCTGTGCCTTTCTGGTGAAGAATCAGGTTCATTTTTGCCAAGCCGGCTGTGGCATGGTCTTTCTCCTGACCGAATATAGTCACAATGGAGTCACCGTTTTTGTCCACAGGGGCTTCATCTGCGGCGCGAATCAAGAGGCTTCCACTGCCGGCTGCAGGGTCATATAGTGTCCATTTCTTATTGCGCACCTGTCCGATATCACCTATACCGATAAGCCTTGCAATGATGCGAGAGACTTCGCTTGGTGTATAAAACTGCCCCTTACTCTTGCCGGATTCCTGCGCAAACTTCATCATGAAGTACTCGTAGGCATCCCCGATGATGTCATCTCCGCTTGCCCGATTGTTCTTGAAGTCAATCGCGGGGTTTTGGAACACCGCAATCAGACCCGATACTTTATCAACCAGTTCTTTGCCTGAACCAAGCTCATCGCGGTTATTGAAGCTGACCTCGGGGAGAGAACCCAGAAGTTTATTATCCTCTAAAAATTTCTGGATGATTTTATCAACACGCTCGCCAACATCGCTCTTGCCTTTGGCGGCAATCAAGTCCTCAAAAGACGCACCAACACTGATGGTGAACTCGGCAAATTTGCGTCCTTTGTATCTGTCTGACACATATTTGAAAAACAGTAAAACAAGCACGTAGTCTTTATATCTTGCCGGCTCCACGCCGCCTCTTAATTTATTGCAAGCTTCCCAGAGAAGCGAATGTAATTCAGATTTTTTCACGGCCATAACCCTCTTTATTCTCCATTCTTATTTTTAATAATTGCCTAGCAATACCGTCTGTTACTCCATAGCGCTTTTACCGCTTGCAACCCAATGGTCTAATTCAGCGCACTTGAATTTCCATTGCTTGCCTATTTTGTGAGCCGGTATGCCCTTATCTTTCCTGATCCAATCACGAATGGTTCCGGGTTTGACTCCTAAGTATTCTGCGGCTTCATCAATATTTATCCATTTATCATTGCTGATGTCCACCATCCCTGCACCTCCGAACGAGTTTCATTAGACTGACCCATTTCTTACTATATCACATACACCCATCGTTTTCAACGGTTTATTGATGGTTTGCTTATGTTTATTATCGTTTGCAATCAATTATGAATGAAGATAAGCAGCGCTCAACTTGCCGCGAAACAAAATAAGAAAACTTGCTAACTCGCCAAGTTGGCTTTAATCCCTAAGTGGGATTATTTTTTTGCTGTTCAGGCGCTTCAATGCCTGCTTTTCCATTATTTAAACCAACTCAAGGGGTTGGTCTTGGGAAATTTAGATGCCGGATAATTAGATCAGGCAGTTGAATCTCCTTCTGCCAGAAAATCATAAAAATATCGAGGTGTACGTATGGAATTCGAATTATCTTCAGAGTATGTTTGCCCGCATTGCAGAAAAGGTAGGGTTTTCGCAAGTCGGGATGCCACGGGTAAAGTCTCTTGTTCGTGCCCGAACTGTAAGAAAGTATATATTGTCAACTTATCAACTGGAAGAACGGAAAAGGCTAAGGCACGTGCGGCACCGAGACGTTCTGGCAAATCTATCCTTGGTATGCAAACAGCTATTTCGTCAATGCACAACTGAATATTTTTTGAGTAGTTTTACTGACTGAGTTAAAACGGGGTACACACCGCTAATACAAAGGAATCCGTACAAGTGACGCAACTCACGTCGACTCCTACGGATTCTGCGGTGTGGCAACCACCAACTAAGGCCGGGGTAACGCTGGAAACAGCGTATACCAGCGGCCTTTATCTTTGAATTGACTGGCTCTCCTGTTTTCGGCGTTTCCCAAAAAACGCGAAAAGGAGAGACAATCCATGTCAAAGAAAAGCCAATCCTTCAAATTCACGCCCATCCCACACTACAGCAAGTCCGGCGCACCGATGCGCTACGTCATTCTCAGCAATGACGGCAAAGAACATGATGTAACCAGGTCCGAATGTCTCGACCGTAACGACAACTACCGCCTGTATGTAGACCCCGAATCGGGTCTCGTGGTTCGGATGCCCAGTACCCCGGAAAACGAGGCACTTTGCCGAGAGAATCGGCAATACATTTGGAGGGAGCAAAAGCACATTGAACGCAGGTGCGCCTGCACCGTCAAAGGCACACTTCAATGCCCAAAAAACTGCGATGGCTGTCAGATGGCATCACTTTGCGACTTGCCGCACAAGGCGGATGGTGGCCTCAAATGCACCAAGAAGTGTGAGTTTTGCAATATCAGCCAAAGCCGTGTGGTTGAGTTGGACAAGTTCTCGGATGAAGGCGATGGTAACGGGGGTGGTAGGTTCGAGCTGGCAGATGACTTCGACTTCACCAGTGTAGTTGAAGACACTGCCTTGCTTTCAACGCTCAATTCAGCGCTTTCTACACTTACCCAAGAGCAACAAAACCTTATGCACGCCACCTATTGGGATGGCAAAACGGAGCGTGAGTTAGCGCCGGAGCTGGGGCTGAAAGAACCAAAGTCGGTCAATAAGCGCAAACACCGCATTCTCGAACTCCTGCGAAACAATGAAGCCCTCAGAAGTTTTTTCGAATAGACCTGCTTTCCGGTACGCAAGCCGCCCCCATCTGTCTGTAGAAGGTGAAGGGGCGGCGATGCCCCTCGGAAATGGAGGTAAGCATATGTCAATCAAAGAGCAAGTACGAAAGCCGCCTGATGACGATACCGCAGAGGAGATCATCGGAATCCTCACGGCGATATCGGTCGTATCAAAGCGGCTCGCAAAAAGACTGGTCGCGCTTCAAAAGCCGACTGAGGAGACATTGGAAGGAGGTGCAGACGATGCCCAAGACGATGAAGCTAGGTGATATGCTCGCTGAAAACCTTTGTGCTGTGGCGGATAGTCTACGTAAACTGGCAGATACCGTAGCGGCCATGACACCTGCGAGCGCTGCGGTATCTCAGGATGATTCGGCAACGGATGATACGACAACCCAAAAGCCGCATGCCGCCGCTCTGAAGCTGGAAGATGTCCGTGCCGTACTCGCCGAGAAATCCCGTGCCGGGTACACAGCCGAAGTTCGTGAGCTGCTCTTGAAACACGGGGCACCAAAGCTCTCGGAGATTGACTCGGAAAGGTATCAGTTGCTTTTGAAAGATGCGGAGGTGTTAGGCAATGGGTAAACACGCTTTGCTTTCCGCATCCAGCTCTCATCGCTGGATGAACTGCCCTCCATCCGCTAGGCTCTGCGAAACCTATGAGGACAAAGGCTCAGGCTATGCCGCCGAAGGGACTGAGGCTCACAGCCTTTGCGAGTATAAGTTGAGGTGCGCTCTCGGTGAGGATATGTCGGCGGCTGCAGACATCCGTGAACACATGTCCTACTACTCTGATGAAATGGAGGAGTGTGCGGACGGATACGTCTCCTTCATCCTTGAGATGGGAGAAGCAGCAAAGCGGACTTGCCCGGATACACAGGTGCTGATAGAGCAGCGCCTTGATTTCTCCAAGTACGTCGAGGAGGGCTTCGGCACGGGAGACTGCGTGGTCATCGCTGATGGGGTACTTCACGTCATTGATTACAAGCATGGGCAGGGCGTACTAGTCGAAGCTGAGGATAACCCGCAGATGAAACTGTACGCGCTTGCCGCGCTGGAGATGTTCGATGGAATCTACGACATAGGCGAAGTGTCCATGACCATCTACCAGCCCCGCCGTGACAACGTCAGCACCTGCACGGTCTCCAAAGAAAGCCTCTGCCAATGGGCTTTAGAAATCCTGAAGCCTGCCGCCGAGCTTGCCTACGCCGGCGGTGGTGAGTACAACTGCGGCGAGTGGTGTCAGTTCTGTAAGGCCAAGTACGACTGTCGCAAGCGAGCCGAGGAAAACATGGCGCTAGCCGCCTACGACTTCAAACGCCCACCGCTTCTGGAAGACGATGAAATCGAGTCCATCCTCGGCAAGGTTGACGCGCTTCTCTCGTGGGCATCCGACATCAAGGATTACTGCCTGCAAGGCGCCCTTGGCGGCAAACGCTGGCAAGGCTGGAAGCTGGTCGAGGGGCGGAGTAACCGCAAGTATGTGAGCGAAGAAGCGGTCGCCAATACCGTGTCGGAGGCAGGCTTTGACCCTTACGAACACAAGGTCATGGGCATCACCGCAATGGAGAAAACGCTGGGTAAAGCGAAGTTCTCTGAACTGCTCGGCGGCCTTGTTGAAAAACCGCAAGGCAAACCAACGCTCGTGCCAAAAAGCGATAAACGTCCGGCAATTAATACGGCGGCAGATGATTTCGCCGTAACAGATGAACATTAGGAGGATATGAAAATGTCAAACCAAATTAAACAAGCAAACCCCACGAAGGTCATCACCGGCGAGTGCAGGCTCTCCTATGCCAACCTCTGGGAACCCAAATCGATTAACGGCGGTACTCCGAAATACTCGGTCTCGCTCATCATTCCCAAATCCGACAAGCGCACGCTCGATAAAATCAAGGCGGCAATCCAAGCGGCCTATACCGAGGGCGAGGGCAAGTTAAAAGGTAACGGCAAGTCTGTACCCGCTTTGGCGGTTTTAAAGACACCGCTGCGCGATGGTGACGTGGAGCGCCCCGATGACGAAGCCTATGCCAATTCCTACTTCATTAACGCCAACAGCGGCACGGCGCCCGGCATCGTGGACAACCAACAGGAGCCGCAGCCCATCGCCGTCCGCTCCGAGATTTACAGCGGCGTGTACGCTCGTGCCAGCGTGAACTTCTACGCTTTTAACTCAAACGGCAACAAGGGTATCGCCTGCGGACTGAACAACATCCAGAAGCTGCGCGACGGCGAGCCACTCGGTGGCAAGTCCCGCGCCGAGGATGATTTCGCCACAGCAGACGACGAGGACTTCCTCAGCTAACCAAACCACACAAAGGCGCAAGTGGGCGGCGGGGAAACCTACCGCCCTTTTGCGCTTTAGGAGGGCACATGAAAACAATCAGCATAGATATTGAGAGCTATAGCAGCTATGATCTCCAAAAATGCGGTGTATACAAGTACGCCGAGTCACCCGATTTTGAAATTTTGCTTTTCGGCTATTCTGTAGACGGTAGCGAGGTTCAGGTCATCTCACTTGCCGAAGGCGAAAGCATACCGGCTGACATCATGGACGCTCTGACAGATGATGCCGTCCAAAAGTGGGCATTCAACGCCAACTTCGAGAGGGTCTGCCTCTCACGATTTCTTAAGGATAAGGGCTTAAGCCTTGATCCGTTTGCCGACAATCACCACTCGGTATCCGTACTTGGCAAAGCGAAATACTTAAACCCCGAGTCGTGGCGATGTTCTATGGTCTGGTCTGCTTACATGGGGCTTCCGCTTTCGCTTGAGGGCGCAGGCGCGGTGCTGGGCCTTGAAAAGCAAAAGCTCACGCAAGGCAAAGAACTCATCCGCTATTTCTGTTCACCCTGCAAACCAACCGCCGCAAACGGTCAGCGCATGCGTAATCTTCCGAAGGAGGCTCCCGACAAATGGGCGGCGTTTAAGGCATATAACAAACGTGATGTGGAATCAGAGATATCCATCCAAGGACGGCTCGCCAAGTTTCCCATGCCGGACAGCCTTTGGGCAGAGTATACCCAAGACCAAGAAATCAACGACCGTGGCGTAATGCTTGATATGGAGTTGTTGAACAGTGCCATCAAAATGGATACATGCTCGCGAGCCGAACTATTCGAAAAAATCGAACAGTTGACATCCCTTGATAATCCCAACAGCGTCGCGTAAAGCAGTGGCTTCGTGACAACGGACTTGAGACGGAGAGCCTTGGCAAAAAAGTCGTAGCAGAGCTTTTGAAAACAGCGCCGGAGCCGCTCGGAGAGGTGTTGTCGCTTCGTCAGCAGTTGGCTAAGTCCTCGGTCAAGAAATATCAGGCGATGGAAAATGCAGTATGTAGCGACGGCAGAGCCAGAGGAATGTTTCAGTTTTATGGTGCCAGTCGAACCGGGCGCTGGGCAGGCAGACTCATTCAGATGCAGAACCTTCCCCAAAACCACCTGCCCGATCTTAAGCAGGCGCGGGAGCTGGTCAAGTTCGGCGACTTCACCGCACTTGAGATGCTCTATGACTCCGTGCCGGAGGTGCTCTCAGAACTCATCCGCACGGCGTTTATCCCAAGACCAGGCAAGAAACTGGTCGTGGCCGACTTCTCGGCCATCGAAGCCCGCGTCATAGCGTGGCTTGCCGGTGAGCAGTGGCGAAACGAGGTGTTCGCAACCCACGGCAAGATTTATGAAGCGTCCGCAAGCCAGATGTTTCGTGTCCCGATTGAAGATGTCACTAAAGGCTCGCCACTTAGGCAAAAAGGCAAGATAGCAGAACTTGCCCTCGGATACGGTGGCTCGGTTGGTGCGCTCAAAGCGATGGGCGCACTTGATATGGGGCTTTGCGAAGACGAACTGCAACCGCTGGTTTCTGCGTGGCGCTCAGCAAACCCCAAAATCGTCAAACTCTGGTGGGACGTTGACCGCGCCGCTATGGCGGCTGTGCGCGACAGGACGCTCACCGAGACCCACGGCATCCGCATCGGGTACCAAAGCGGGATGCTTTTCATCACGTTGCCGTCAGGCAGACGGCTTTGCTATGTAAAACCGCGCATCGGCACAAACCGTTTCGGGTCGGACTGTGTGACGTATGAGGGCATCGGGGCTACGAAAAAGTGGGAACGGATCGAGAGCTACGGACCCAAGTTCACAGAAAACATCGTGCAAGCCATAAGCCGCGACATTCTCGCCTTTGCCATGCAAGGACAGCGCCACTCAGACATCGTGATGCACGTTCACGACGAGATCGTCATCGAAGCCGGCGAGAGGATGTCCATCAAGGCTTTATGCGAGCAGATGAGCCGTACTCCGCCTTGGGCCGAGGGGCTAATGCTTCGTGCCGATGGCTTTGAGTGCCCATTTTATAAAAAAGATTAGCGGCTCGGTACGCAAACAACCCCCTCCTGTCTGTAGGAAGTGAGAGGCACTTAAGACCTCTCGAAAATCTACTTTCAGGAGGTTTTTTATGGACAACAAACTGCAAGTGTTTTCCTACGAGGGAAACGAAGTACGAACGGTGCAAAGAGGCGATGAGACTTGGTGGGTGCTAAAGGATGTCTGTAGCGTGCTTGGACTTAGCAACCCGACCATCGTGGCAGCCAGATTGGACGCTGATGAGGTGACTAAGTTTGACTTAGGCGGCTTATCGGGCGAGAGCAACATCATTAACGAAAGCGGTCTTTACAACGTGATCATTCGCTCAGACAAGCCCGAAGCTAAAAAATTCAAACGCTGGGTCACCCACGAGGTGTTGCCCACCATCCGCAAACATGGTGCTTATGTCACATCCGCCAAGTTGGAAGAGATGATGAACGACCCGGATGCTTGGATCAAGGTGCTGACAGCCCTCAAAGAGGAACGCGCCGCCAAGGAGCACCTCCAATTGGAAGCCGCAATAAATGAGCCGAAGGTCATCTTCGCCGATGCGGTGTCCGTGTCTGAGGGCACCATCCTCATTGGGGAACTGGCGAAAATCCTTAAAGGCAACGGTATCGAGATTGGACAGAACCGCCTGTTTGAAAAGCTGCGGCGCGACGGCTACCTCATCAAGCGTCACGGTACGGACTACAACGCACCGACGCAGCGAGCGATGGAATTGGGACTGTTCCGTGTCAAGGAGACTGCCATCACACACTCGGACGGTCACGTCACCATCAGCAAAACCACGAAGGTCACAGGCAAAGGGCAGCAATATTTCATCAACATGTTTCTTGGGAAAGGGGTAGACAGCAATGACGAATGATAAGAAAACCGCTGCGAAAGCGGTACTGGCCAAGATCGGCAAAGCACTCTGGTCTGCGCTTCCGTGGGTATTGATATGGATTGGACTCACCTGTTGGTTTTTGCTCCCGCTTCTTCACGCTGACGAAGAAGCCAAGTTGACTAACCAAATATCTGCCCTTGAAGCTGAAAACGCGATGTATGAATCAGAGTATGAGCGGTTGAATGACGAAATTGAATGGCTCCGATCTCAAATCGAGGAGGACGGCGATGGACAGGCACAATAGCGAGGGTTACCCCGATCCGACCGCCTGCCAAGCACTGGCGGCAGTCGCTCGTGAGGAAAAAACCGGTCAGTATATGCCGCTTGTCTATATAGCCTCTCCTTTCAAAGGCGACACGGAGCGCAACGTCGCAAACACCCAAACTTACTGCCGGTTTGCACTAACCAAGGGATACATCCCCTTGGCTCCGCACCTGCACTATCCGCAGTTCATGGACGACGGGGATAAAACGCAGCGAGACCTCGGCATCCGCTTTGCTTTGATACTGCTTGGCAAATGCGACGAACTATGGGTTTTCGGCGGCAACATCAGCGAAGGCATGAGCCGAGAGATCGCAAAAGCCAAGCGGCGCGGTATGCCCGTTCGTTATTTCAACGATAAGTTCGAGGAGGTGTCCGATTATGGCAACTAAGAAAGCAGAGCCTGCTTCGGCTCTCACCAACTTCGATGTTTGGAAGCAATCCCTCACCCCTGAGTTTATAGCTGAGCACCGGTTCATCGTGCTTTCGTGCGGTGCTTGCCCGGCTTATGGCAAGACCTGCAACAAGTACGACACTACCTGTCGCGGGAATTTCTTGAACTGGGCAAAGGCAAAGTACGTTGAGGAGGTTTCAAAATAATGCAAAAAGTGAAGATAGCCTACGGCGACAGCCGCCTGTCCAAACGTTGGGTCAACAAGACCACCACATTTGAGGAGCTGTGCGACAGGTTCAAAGTTACCCGCCGCACCACAGAGACCGTCTCCGAATACCAGAAATACACGAAAGACAAACGCGATGGAGCTAAGGATGTGGGCGGCTACGTCTTAGGACACCTCAAAAGCGGCAGGCGAAAGAAAGATACGGTGGAGAGCCGCTCGGGAATCACACTTGATGCCGACCACGCCGACGGTGGCTTCATCGACCGTCTGGAGATGCTTGCCGACTATAAGTGCGCCGTCTACTCCACACACAGCCACACGCCCGAAACGCCAAGACTCAGGGTGGTCATCCCACTTTCCCGTGAGGTTACGCCAGATGAATACGCCGCCCTTGCGCGTTTGGTGGCAGATGAAATTGGCATGGACTATTTCGATGACTCGACCTATGAGCCGGAGCGTTTGATGTACTGGCCGTCCACGCCGTCTGACGGAGTATACGTCTACAAGGCCATCGACGGAGAGGCTCTTGATCCCGACGTGTATTTACCAAGGCTAACGGATTGGAGGGATTGCTCACTTTGGCCTACGTCAAGCCGCCAGTCCGAGGTTATCAGACGGACAGTCTCCGAGCAGCAAGACCCACTTGCCAAAGACGGCGTGGTCGGGGCGTTTTGCCGCGCCTACTCCATTGAAGATGCCATTGCCACATTTTTGCCCGATATTTACGAGCCATCTGTTATGGACGGAAGGTATGACTACATCCCCGCAGACTCAAGCGCCGGTGTTGTTTTATACGACAGCAAATGGGCTTATTCCCACCATGCGACCGATCCCGCCTGCGGCAAGCTGCTCAATGCTTTTGATCTCGTGCGGACACATAAGTTTCCTGATCTCAACGAGAAGGCATCGTTTAAGGCAATGTCTGAGTTAGCGGTCAAAGACGCAGCGGTCAGCTCGCTTTTGCTCGATGAACACAGGAAAAGTGCCGCTGCGGAGTTTACCGAAGGCGAGGACTGGACTCATGGGTTGACACGCAACAAAAGCGGCGAGGTCGAAAACACCCTCGGTAACCTGCTTCTCATCCTCACATATGACGAATCCCTCGGCGGCATACGCTTCAATCGTCTAGCGAATCAAACCTATGCAGAACACCTGCCTTGGGAGCGCGCACATCTCGCGTGGCGCGACGCCGATACCGCTCAGCTTGTAGCCTATGTCTACTCCAACTACGGCGAGTTCACAGCCAGAAACTTTGAGCTGGCTCTCACCAAGGTGGCTGACGACAGAGCTTATCATCCCATCCTTGACTATGTAGAAGGGCTTCCCGTGTGGGATGAAACCCCGAGGCTTGATACCCTCTACATCGACTACCTCGGCGCGGAGGACACGCCGTACACGAGGGCGGTTACGCGCAAAACGCATGTCGCGGCGGTTGCACGGGTAAAGCGGCCGGGCATTAAGTTCGACAGCATTCCCGTCTTAAACGGCACACAAGGCATCGGTAAATCCACCCTCATCGCCAAGTTGGGGCGCGATTGGTACTCAGACAGCCTTTCCATCTCGGACATGAAAGACAAGACCGCGCCCGAGAAGCTGCAAGGCAACTGGCTTTTAGAACTCTCTGAGATGGCGGGCATCAAAAAGATGGATGTGGAGACGGTAAAGTCCTTTGCCAGCCGAATTGATGACAAATACCGCCCTTCCTACGGACGGGTGGTTGAAAGCCATCCGCGTCAGTGCATCATCATCGGAACAACCAACAACGACGGCGGATTCCTGCGCGATGTTACCGGCAACCGGCGCTTTTGGCCTGTGAGGGTAACGGGTGATGGCAAAAAACGCCCGTGGGATTTGACTGAGGCTGAAGTAGACCAAATTTGGGCTGAGGCGCTAGCGCGCTTTAACGAGGGCGAAGAACTCTACCTTACGGGCGATGTGGCGGCGATTGCCGCCGACGAACAGCGCGAGGCGATGGAAAACGACGACCGTGAAGGGCTTGTAGCCGCTTACCTCGAGACCCTGCTTCCTGAAAACTGGGATACCCTCGACATCTATCGCAGACAGGACTATTTCCGTTCTTTTGACGATCCTACAAGGGCGACAGGCAAGGTGCGCCGCACACAGGTCTCAAACATCGAGATTTGGTGTGAGTGTTTCGGGCGCTCAAGGGATGCCATCAAAAAAGCCGACTCCTATGAAATCGAAGCCATACTCAGAAGCATCGGCGGCTGGGAGAGATACGCAGGCGGCAAGACCGGCAAGCGCACGATACCCATCTATGGCATCCAGAGGGTGTATGTCCGTGAAGAGTAGTGTTTCCAGGGCTTGCCCATACTGCCAACTCCGGCTTGGGCAACCGCCATCGGCACGGTCGAAAGCCCCCATAAAACGTGCAAAGTGTGTTTCCATTGCCGATACTGCCGATAAAACCCTACTCCTTTTCAATATGTATGTATTAGTTAGTAATAGGAATCAGCAAGCGTCCGTGTACGCCCGCGAGGGATTTATAGGAGAAATGGGAATATCGGCACGATGGGCAATGAGCATGGAGGATTGAGCATGAGAGAAAAGCAACTGGAACGCAAGCTCGCCCAAGCAGTCAAGGCGATGGGAGGTATCGCGCCCAAGTTCACAAGCCCCGGATTTGATGGAATGCCCGACCGTCTTGTGCTTTTGCCGTCTGGGAAATGCGCATTTGTGGAAGTGAAACGGCATGGAGAGAAACCCCGCCCTTTGCAGGTGGCAAGGCATGGAATGTTACGCCGCCTTGGGTTCAAGGTTTATGTTTTGGACGATGTAGCTGAGATTGGAGGTGTGCTTCGTGAAATATCAGGCTTATAGTTATCAAGAATTTGCCACCGAGTTCATCGAGGCGCACCCTATCTCATGTCTGCTACTCGACATGGGACTTGGGAAAACAGCTATCACACTCACCGCCCTGAGCAATCTCCTGTTCGACAGCTTTGAAGCCCACCGCGTCCTTGTCATTTCACCTTTGCGGGTAGCTTATCAGACATGGCCTGACGAGTTGCGGAAGTGGGAGCACCTGTCTGACCTGAAATTTTCGGTGGCAGTCGGAACGGTTGCCGAGCGCAAAGCGGCACTTAAAGCCCAAGCCGACATCTACATCATCAACCGCGAAAACGTACAGTGGCTGATTGAAGAGAGCGGTCTGCCATTTAACTTCGACACCGTGGTGATCGATGAACTGTCGTCTTTCAAAAGCCACCAGTCAAAGCGGTTCCGCTGCCTGATGAAAGCCCGCCCAAAGGTCAAGCGCATTGTTGGGCTGACCGGCACTCCATCGAGTAACGGGCTGATGGATCTGTGGGCGGAGTTTCGCTTGCTTGATATGGGCAAGCGTCTGGGACGCTTCATCGGGCAGTACCGAGCGGATTACTTCACCCCTGATAAGCGCAACGGCCAAGTTATATTTTCCTATAAGCCACTGCCCGATGCCGAGAAGCGAATATACGCCCAAATTGCCGACATCACCATTTCCATGAAGTCCACCGATCATTTGCAGATGCCTGAGATGCTCACCGCCGAGTACCACGTGCGGATGTCAGATGGTGAGCGAATGCGCTACGACGAGATGAAGCGGGACTTAGTGCTTCAGCTTAACGGCAGTGAGGTTACCGCCGCAAATGCCGCAGCTCTCTCAAACAAACTTTGCCAGATGGCAAACGGAGCGGTCTATGGTGACGGTGGCGATGTACACCACATCCATGAGCGTAAACTTGACGCTTTGGAGGACTTAATCGAAGCCGCAAACGGCAAACCCTTGCTTGTAGCGTATTGGTTTAAGCATGACCTCATGCGAATTTCTACGAGGCTTACCAAGCGCCGTATCCCGTTTTCCAAGCTGGACTCAAGTGCCAGCATCGCCAAGTGGAACAAGAGCGAGTTGCCTGTGGCACTCATCCACCCGGCAAGCGCCGGACACGGCCTTAACCTGCAAGCCGGTGGCAACGCCATCATCTGGTTTGGCCTGACATGGTCACTGGAACTCTACCAGCAAACATGCGCAAGGCTTTGGCGGCAAGGGCAAGCTGCCAAAACCGTGGTCATCCAACACATAACAGCCAAAGACACCATTGACGAGCGGATACTGAAAGCCTTATCCGAAAAAGACAAAACCCAGAGCGCTTTAATTGATGCGGTCAAAGCAAACCTATGACAATCCAAGGAGTCAAAAGCTGCCAATCCGAGGGAAACAAATCACTGATTATCGGAGGGCAAGCCTATGAATACAGCCATATTTAGCGCCAAGGACTACCTTAGCCAAGCATATCGCATTGATTTGCGTATTAACAGCCGACTGGAGCAGGTCTTAATCTTTCGTGACCTTGCTACCAAAGCCAGTGCCATTTTATCTGATACGCCGGAGGTCAAAGGGGTCAGAAACATCCACGGCATGGAAGATGCCGTTATAAAGATGCTGGAGTTGGAATCAGCCATCGGCTCTGACATGCAAGAGCTTATTGATTTGAAACGTGAGATTGAAACCGTCGTTTCCTGTGTCGAGTCCCCTGAGCTGCGCACCCTTTTGGAGCTTCGTTACTTTTGCTACAAAACGTGGGAAGAGATAGCAGTTGAGCTGCACTACGACCTGCGACACGTCCACCGGCTTCATGGCCGCGCATTAAACGAGGTAGAGGGCGTTCGCAGGCGAGGATGTCACTAAATGTCATGGAATAGCACATGCCCCACGTGTTATAACTAAGATGGCGAAAGATCATGAGGACGCACCCAAAAACGGGCGCGTCCTTTTTTATACCCCGAAAGGTCGGTGACGACGATGCCATACAAACCAAAGAAGCCCTGCGCTCAGCCAGGTTGTCCTAATCTGACCCAAGGGCGCTACTGTGAAGAGCACGCCAAGACGCAAGCCAAATACTACAACCGCAGTGAACGTGACCCCGATAGCAACAAACGCTACGGACGCGCGTGGGCAAGGATTAGGACGGCTTTCTTGTCTGCAAACCCACTGTGTGTGATGTGCACAGAACAAGGACGGCTTACCCCTGCAACGCTTGCCCACCACAAGGTAAAGCTTGCAGACGGCGGCACGAACGACTGGTCAAACCTACAAGCACTATGCTCCGAGTGCCACTCAAGGCTTCATGCCGAGCAAGGTGACTACTTTTAGGTTCGACGCGTAAAGACTACAACCAAGCAACTATAAAGATTTGCTTTATGGTTCCAACCGAGGGGCGGGTCAAACCTCTACCGCTTGTGCAGCGGACAGCGCGCTCGGCCTGCCGTGTGAATTTTTCATAATTCAAAAATCAAAGAATCAAAAAATCAAAATGAAACGAGGTGACGCTCATGCCCAGCGGAGGCTACCGTCCGGGGGCAGGCCGCCCTCGGAAAAATCCGATAGATAAAAAACTTGACGGCACAAAAGCCGCATCGTCAGTACCGGCGGCAAAACCCAAACGAGTCTATTCCAAAAACGTCATGGTCGACTATTTTTCGATGGCGATGAAGGAATGTGAAGCAGAAGTGCCATCAGCTGACGTGCTCCGCGCTGAACTGGAAGAGTTCATTGCTGCCCGGGGTTGTGCGGGATATATCGCACCCCAGACGATTACGGACTACATCCTAAACCGCCAAGGCTATTTGGCATGTGAGTGCATGAACCGAAAAATCGGGCGCATGACCAAAGACTTGAAACTCTCACCCTACGTCACCGCAGGCTCGCAATACTACAAAGCCATGCAAGCTGACTGGAGCTTAATCATGCAGGTTATCAACAAATACAGCCACACCCACGGCGAGGAGCAGAAAAACGAATTCCTCGAGCTTTTGAAGAACAGGGGGTTTTAACCAATGCAGACTACAGAAAGATTTGAAAAGGTGGATGTTGACCGCCTTATACCATACGCTCGCAATGCCCGCACTCATAGCAAGGAGCAGATACTGCAGCTACGCTCCAGCTTGCGTGAGTTCGGTTTTGTGAATCCTGTTATCGTGGATAAAGACCTGAACATTATCGCGGGCCACGGGCGCGTCATGGCTGCAAAAGAAGAAGGACTAACCGAAATACCCTGTGTGTTTGTGGAGCATTTGAGCGACACACAGAAGAAGGCATACATCCTTGCGGACAATCGTCTCGCCTTAAGCGCTGGCTGGGACGCCGATCTTCTGGCTTTAGAATTCGCCGATCTTAAAGACCTTGGTTTTGACCTTGGGCTTACGGGCTTTGATGAAAAAGAGATCGAGAAGCTCTTTGCAAACTCCAGCGGAGATGTAGCCGACGATGATTTTGACCTCACAGCCGCCCTTGATGAGGCGGCTTTTGTTTTGCCCGGCGATGTCTGGACACTTGGACGGCACCGGCTTATCTGTGGGGATGCCACCGATGCCGAAACGGTAAAACGGCTCATGGACGGTCGCAAGGCTAACCTTGTACTGACGGACCCGCCGTACAATGTAGACTTCCAAGGCTCAAGCGGACTCAAGATAAAAAACGACTCCATGAAAGCCGAGCAATTCTACACCTTCCTGCTCTCGTCCTTTCAAAACCTTGCTGATAACCTCGAAAGCGGCGGCTCGGCGTATATATTCCACGCCGATACCGAGGGTGAAAATTTCCGCAGGGCGTTTAGAGAAGCCGGGTTCCACCTATCAGGAACCTGCATCTGGGCAAAGGACAGCTTTGTTATGGGGCGCTCGCCTTACCAGTGGCAACATGAACCAATTCTTTATGGCTGGTTAAAAACCGGTACGCACAAGTGGTATGCGGGCAGAGCCGAGGCTACCATCTGGAACTTCGCTAAACCTAAACGCAACTCAGACCACCCGACCTCAAAGCCGCTCGATCTGCTTGCTTATCCTATACGCAACAGCAGTCAGACAAACGGCATCGTACTGGATACCTTTGGCGGCAGCGGCTCGACACTCATCGCCTGTGAGCAGGCAGACCGAATCTGTAACATGCTGGAGTTGGACGAAAAGTACGCCAGTGTAATACTTCGCCGCTATGCCACTTTCAAGCAAAACGGCGGCGCGGACATCACCTGTGAACGCGAAGGTAAGACCATCGCCTATGCCGATTTGGTAAAGGAGGTGGCTCAGCGTGGATAAGAAAATGACGCTCGGTTCTCTCTTTGATGGCTCTGGTGGTTTTATGCTCGGAGGTGAACTTTGCGGGATAAAGCCGTTATTCAAAAGCGAGGTTGAGCCTTTTGCTATAGCAGTGACGAACAAACACTTTCCAGAGGTTCTGCACCTCGGCGACATCAATAAAATAGACGGAGCTAAAATCCCGCCCGTGGATATCATCACGGCGGGGTTTTGCTGCCAAGACTTAAGTGTTGCTGGCAAGCGTGCAGGGCTAACAGGCGCGCGCTCCGGGCTGTTTTATCAGATACCGCGAATTATTAGTGAGATGCTTGCCGCTACCGGCGGAGTTTACCCGAAGTATGCCGTGCTTGAAAACGTGCCGGGTATGTATTCATCGGCAGGTGGTGCCGATTTTCAGGAGGTATTAAATGAACTCATCCACATCAAAGATAAAGCCCTGTCAGTACCTTTGCCTCAAAAAGGCAAATGGTCAACAGCAGGAGAGATCGTGGGAGACGGTTTCTCCATCGGCTGGCGAACGCTTGATGCTCAATTTTGGGGAGTCGCCCAAAGACGCCGTCGTGTGTTTATTGTCCTCGATCTTACAGGCGAACGTGCCGGAAAAATACTATTTGACGAAACGCGCCTGCGAGGGGATTTTACGCCGGGCAGCTTCGCGCGGCAAGCAACTGCCGGAGATACTGCGACTGGCTTTGGAAGTACAGTCAGCGTCTTAAATGACCAAGGCGGCAGCTTTATGGACGTTTCTGAAAATATAACAGGAACGCTCAGGAGCCAAGAACACGGACATCAGCCGATAGTTTTTGAACCCGGTGCGGCTTCTCGCGTGGGCGGTCACTTCTGGCAAAACACCACCGGCGCGCTTCGAGCCAATATGGGTGATAACCAGACCTCCGTCGTATATGACGCACGCGGAAACGGCGACGGTCAAACCGTGGGCACCATCACGGGAGACCACAACGATCGCATTACCGATTACACGGCTTTAGTGCTTAATGAACGGCAGTATGCTCTGACAGTTGGTGAGGATGTGGCAAACACCCTCACTGGTACAGATTACAAAGGAGCGCAGTGCGTGTTTGAACCTAAAACACTAAAAATCCGCGCAGGTTGTGAGGGTGGTGGCAAGGGCGCTCTTGTTCAAGATAACCTATCGGCGACACTCTCAACCGGCAATGACCAAACGGTGTTTGTGCCGAAGTCCGCCGCCTTCATGGGCGGACAAGGCTCAAAGGCGCGAAGCATCGCTTATGCAGAGGAAACCTCGCCCACGCTTCGTAGCGAGGCGGGCGGCAACTCCATCCCGATGACTGTCTACGGCATTTGCGCTAAAAACAGCAACTCCATGAAATCAGCTAATCCGCATTCGGGTTGCTATGAGGCTGAGACCGCGCGGACGCTGGATACCTCTGTGCCTGACCCGAACAAAAACGCCGGCGGCATGGCGGTGGTAGCTTTGGAGGGCAATGGTCAACGCCCGTCCCACAAAGGTGACGGATATAGTGATGAGAACATCGCCTATACGCTTAATTCCGTGGAGCGTCACTCTGTTTGCTATCAAGACAAAGTCGGTGCGCTGTGTGCCTCTGATTATAAGTTTCCGCAGCAACAACAGATCGAGGAAGGCAAAGTCGTCGTGGAACAGGACGAGCCAGAAAGCCACTACGTCGTAAGAAGGCTCACTCCCACAGAATGCGCACGGCTCCAAGGCTTCCCTGATGGGTGGTGCGCAGGGCTGGAAACGCCCGAGCCCACCGAAGAAGATATCGCCTTCTGGTCGGAGGTCTTTGAGACCGACCGCCTTATAAAAGGTACATCCACCAAACCGAAAACACAAAACCAGATTGTGAAGTGGCTTAAAGCCCCGCACTCCGATTCCGCAGAATACAAACTTTGGGGTAACGGCGTGGCGCTGCCTTGTGTGGTTTTCATCCTTGGCGGCATTGCCCATATTCACAGTAAAAACCCGTGATTTTACTTGGATGTTTGTGCGCTATATCACGCAGAAATGACTTGCTATTACAGCCAAACAGAGTGATATATGTACTGCGCGGAAACCAAAAACCACCGCGACATCAATTGAAAATCAGGAGGTCACAGATGAAACTGAACTATAACGTCACAGGCAGTGAGCGCAAAGCTCTGGTAGGGGCTGTAAGTAAAGCCCTAAACGCCCCGACCAAATACCTCGGAGCGCCGACTTTTTCCTACGGGGTCGGCGGCTACCACATCGACAAAACAGGAACGCTTACGGGTGCGGACAATCCTGACTTAAAAGCAGCACTGCACCTTGCGGGCTTTGATGCCGATGGCGGCGACCATGAGTATGACGAGCCGTACTACTCCAATCAGGAGCAAAGCGGCGAGAACTACCACGGTGCCCCCGACACGCTTGAGGTCGAATACCCACTTGCTGGCTTTACGCCTGAAAGCCTTGATAATCTAGCTAAGATGGTGGCGGCAAAAGAGCCGCTCATCAAAGCGGCTTTGGGTGCGGACACTTTGCCGATACAGCGCTCAGATGCCGACGGCGGTAAACTCATCTTCCCTTGGTTTACGCTCAGAGAGCCGACAGACGCCGCCTACTACGTACAGTTCATCTGGGCGCTTTGCAAGACAGCGAAAGAAAAGAAGCGAGTTACTGCCAAGGGGCGCGAACTTACTGATAATCCCAAATACGCCATGCGTTGCTGGCTTCTGTCCCTTGGGCTTATTGGAGACGAGTACAAAAACGCACGGAAACTGCTGCTGGCTCGCCTTGAGGGCAACTGTTCATTTAAAGGTGGGAGCCGCCCAACGTATACGGCACACCTCTACACCTACCCAAACAGCGAAGAAACTGACCCGATGGACTCAGATACGCATGAGTTCACAAGCCTTGCCAAAGCTAAATCCTGCTGCGACGAATTCCTTTCTGACTGCGAGAGCCTGAAATTTGCAGGGGCGCATGTGGAGGCAGATGACGGCACATACCTTTATGAAATCCTGACAGATGGGACAGTGACAGAGAAATGAGTACATTTCCAAGTAAAGCCGCTGTGGAAGCGCAGCGGGCGAGATACAAAAAGAGTGCGCGGGTTGAGTTGGTCAGCATGAACGACCCCTATACCAACCTAAAGCCTGGTGACCGTGGCGCGGTCAGCTTTGTGGATGACACCGGCACGGTATTCATCGACTGGGACAGTGGCCCTACCCTTGGCGCAGTTTATGGTGAGGATAAAATCCGCCTACTGACACGCGCTGAAATAATCAAAGAGCAGTGCAAAGCCGTGGCGAGAACCGGGCGTACAAATATGTTCGCTAGCAAAGCGGTATTTGAGATTGCCTTGGAGATGGATTTTTACGAGTTGGCGGACTTCATCTTCATGAACACCAAGGCTTACGGAAACCTGATACTCACAGGTGAACTCACCGATGCCGACATCATCGAGTTCCCGTAAATCACACAAATTCGGCGGCGGTTTTACTCCAAAGATTGTGTCATTTACCTGCGAAAATGACTTGCTATTACATATGTTTAGAGTGATATATGTACATGTCAAAAACAAGCAACCAACTCGAACGGAGACACGAAAATGAGCAAGAAACAAACACTCGAAACCATCGCCCAAAGCCTGCAAAATGTCACAACACTTGAGACGCAAAATGCAGATAGCAAGGACTTTCACGAGCTTTCGGTTTGGGAACTTAAACGGGTGCTTGAGGAAGCCTATGAAGCCGGTCGCAATAGTGTGCGGTAGAAAGGAGCCTTGAAATGACCAGACAGGAAAGAAAAGAACGCTGGATGCGAGAGCAGAACGAGAAGGCGCTTCCCGAGTTCATGGGAGTCATCATCGAAATTCAGGAGCGACTTTGCGAGCTGTCCGATTACTTCGACGACCACATGGGTCTCGACCCCGAAAGCGTCACCTTCGGACACGTTAACACGGCCGCTTTCTACCTCGGTGAGTTGAGCGAGTTGACCGACAAGATCTACAAGCGCGGCGAGTATGCCCGATAAGCGAAAATCAGAGAGGTAAAACCATGGTGTTCACACTCTATCTGAACGAGGACGGCAAGACGGTAGAGGCCGGAGATGTATCGGCACCGGACTATGAAAGCGCAAAGGCCTTCGTGATATCGGAGGGCTTTGATGAGACCGACTTCATACTCGTGAAAGCCGAGGATTGACAATGGCAAGGACTGAGGCCGAAGGAGTGATCGTCTGTCCTGCAACACACAGGCGATTCAGATACTTCGTCAAGCACCTCAAAAGAAACTCCTCACGTGGCATAGACGGCGCCAGGATAACAAAACTCAACATCCGAAGAATCGGTGAGGATGAAGATATAGTGGACTTCGACGGCATATGGAATCTTGAGCCGACCGATGAGACGCGGGTGGTATTCGAGATACTCCGTAAAACATACAACTAAAACCTAAACATGAACACAACCGAGGACACCCTGGCAAAGGGGCTGTCTCTCGTACAGATAGATAACAGCTGAGCCGAAAGGCTCTTTTTTATTGCCTTGCAAAGGAGGTTTTGCCTATGGGCGATTATAAATACACGCCAACGGCACTCATGCTGCCATCAAGCCACTACGACAAGCGCCGGGCAGACTTTGCGGTGGGCTTCATATCCATGCTCAAGCACACCACGGGCGAGTGGTACGGTAAGCCTTTTAAGCTGATGCCGTGGCAAGAGCAGATTGTCCGTGACATCTTTGGCATCGTGGATGAGAACGGGTTTAGACAGTTTCGCACGGCGTATGCCGAGATTGGAAAGAAAAACGGCAAGAGTGAGCTGGCGGCGGCAATTGCGCTTTATCTGCTTTTTGCAGACGGTGAGGCGGGAGCCGAGGTCTATTCTTGTGCCGCCGATATCAACCAAGCCTCCATCGTATTCGGTGTGGCGCGCGCGATGGTCGAGCAATGCCCCGATCTCTTTCAGATATCTAAGCTTTTGCCCTCCACCAAGCGGATAACATTTCCGCACACCAACAGCTTTTACAGGGTGCTCTCGAGTGAGACGAAATCCAAGCAGGGCTTTAACGTCAGCGGACTTATCTTTGACGAGTTGTTTGCCCAGCAGACACGAGAACTCTTTGACACGATGACCAAGTTCACGGGAGATGCCCGTCGCCAACCGCTCTACTTCCTTATCACGACAGCGGGCAGGGACAAGACATCCATCTGCTATGAAATCCACTGCAAGGCAAAGGCAGTGCTTGACGGCTCAAAGATAGACCCGTCGTTTTACCCAGCGGTGTTTGGTATTGAGGAGGGTGATGATTGGAATGACGAGCGTGTCTGGAGACGTGTTAACCCCTCCATCGGTGTGACGATCCCCTTAGATACCGTACATGCCGCCTATAAGCAAGCGCAGCAAAACCCGGCAGAAGAGATGCACTTTCGGCAGTTTCGCTTAAACGAGTGGTGCAACGCCGATATTCGCTGGATGCCTATGGACAAATGGGACGCTTGCGGTGAGTGCTTCGATGAGGAGGACTTTGAGGGGCGCGAGTGCTACTGCGGCCTTGACCTATCCTCCACGGGCGATCTGACTTCTCTGGTGTTGGTGTTCCCGCCGACCGCCGGAGACACAAAATACACGGTCATGCCCTTTTACTGGCTGCCAGAAGACGTTATTGATCTTCGCACCCGCCGAGACCACGTCCCATACGCTGTCTGGAAGAAGTCGGGCGTGTTTAATACCACCGAAGGTAACGTGGTGGACTATGACTATATCGTAGCGTTTATCGAAAAACTATCCGAGCGGTTCAGGATAAGAGAAATCGCTTATGACCGCTATGGTGCAGAAAAAATAAGGCGCGACCTTGAGGAACTGGGCGCAGAACACGGCTTTGTAGTATTTCCCTTTGGGCAAGGGTTCCTCTCGATGTCACCACCCTCTAAAGACTTCTATCAGTTCGTGATGGAGGGGCGTATCCGGCATGGGCGACACCCCGTCCTTGATTGGAATATGGCAAATGTCATCGTCGACCAAGACGCAGCAGGAAACATCAAGCCCAACAAGAAAAAGTCCACTGAAAAGATTGACGGCGTGGTAGCGATGATTATGGGACTTGCCAGAGCCACACTTGGCGGCGGCACGAGCGTAAGCGTCTATGAGGAAAGGGGGTTGTTGTTTATATGAGCATTTTATCCAGACTGTTCGGATTTAACAGCCGCGACAAGCCGGGCAACAGAGTAGGCGGCGGTTGGTCGTTTTTATTCGGCGGCACTACCAGCGGCAAAGCAGTCAACGAGCGAACGGCGATGCAGACCTCGGCGGTATATGCCTGCGTGAGGATACTGTCTGAGTCCATCGCAGGACTTCCGCTTCATGTCTACCGCTACCAATCAGATGGCGGCAAAAAGCGCAATGCCAACCACCCGCTCTACCGACTACTCCACGACGAGGCGAACCGCGAGATGACCTCATTTGTGTTTCGAGAGACATTGATGGCGCACCTGCTTTTATGGGGTAACGCTTATGCGCAGGTCATTCGTGACGGGCGCGGCTACCCTGTGGCGCTCTATCCGCTTTTACCCGACAGGATGGCGGTTGACCGAGATAAGAGCGGCCAATTGGTCTACACCTACCAAAGCGACAAGGGGCAGGTGAAGCTCAGGAAAGAAAACATCCTCCATATCCCCGGTTTGGGATTTGACGGTTTAATCGGATATTCACCCATAGCTATGGCGAAAAACGCCGTGGGACTTGCCCTTGCCACCGAAGATTACGGCGCGACATTCTTTGCCAACGGCGCAAACCCCGGTGGTGTCTTGGAGCACCCCGGCGTGATAAAACCTGAACAGGCCGAGCGTCTGCGGGAAAGCTGGCAGTCGCAGTTCGGCGGCGCAAACGCCCACAAGGTGGCCGTGCTTGAAGAGGGACTCAAGTTCCATCAGATGTCCATACCACCCGAACAGGCGCAGTTCCTTGAAACGCGCAAATTCCAGATAAACGAGATCGCGAGGATATTTCGTGTACCACCGCATATGGTCGGTGACCTTGAGAAGAGTAGCTTTTCCAATATTGAGCAGCAGTCCTTGGAGTTTGTGAAATACACGCTTGACCCGTGGGTGGTGCGCTGGGAACAGAGCTTACAGCAAACCCTCATCCTACCCTCCGAAAAGTCGTCGGTGTTCATCAAGTTCAACTTGGACGGTCTGCTTCGAGGCGACTACCAGAGCCGGATGCAAGGCTATTCGGTAGGCATACAAAACGGCTTTTACTCGGTAAACGACGTGCGGGGACTAGAAGACCTGAACCTGCTCACTGATGCTGAGGGCGGGAATGTTCACGTCTTAAACGGCAACATGGTCAAGCTGGCTGATGTGGGTGCGGCTTATCAAACAAATGAAACGGAGGACACAACGTGAAAAACAAGAAATTCTGGAACTGGGCGCGTGACGCTGATGAAAGCGGTGGGCGCGTCCTTTACTTTGATGGGGAGATTTCAGACGAGACATGGTGGGGAGATGAAGTAACGCCGCGCCAGTTCAAAGACGAACTTTTCTCAGGCGAAGGTGAAGTGATTATCTGGCTCAACTCACCCGGTGGCGACTGTGTGGCGGCAAGCCAAATATACGCCATGCTCATGGACTACCCACACGATGTCACGGTCAAAATTGACGGCATCGCGGCATCTGCCGCTTCTGTCATTGCTATGGCCGGGACAACGGTGCTGATGGCTCCCACTGCGCTCATGATGTGCCATAACCCCTTGACGGTAGCTATCGGCGACAGCGTGGAGATGCAGCGTGCCATCGATATGCTCTCCGAGGTCAAAGAGTCCATCATCAATGCCTATCAAATAAAAAGCGGCCAATCGCGGGCTAAAATCTCGCATTTGATGGACGCTGAGACATGGATGAACGCCAATAAGGCAATTGAGATGGGATTTGCCGACGGCATCTTAGAAGACGAGAAACGCATGCGGTCAGCAGATGAGGTTACCTTTGCTTTCAGCCGCCGCGCGGTCACGAACTCTCTGCTTGACAAGGTAAGCCCAAAAACCAAACCAGAACAAAAGCAACCTGCGCCGCAAGGCATCGATGTTGAGTCGCTTGAAAAGCGGCTCTCTTTAATTATCCACTAACTTTTATGGAGGTAAGAAAAACTATGAGTACAATCCTTGAACTGCGCGAGAAGCGCAACAAAATCTGGAACACCGCTAAAGAGTTCCTCGACCAAAAACGCGGTGCCGATGGTATGGTGCCGACAGAAGCCGCCGCCGAATACGACAAGATGGAATCCGACATGGTATCTCTCGGCCGCGAGATTGAGCGACTGGAGCGTCAAGCGGCATTTGACCTTGAGATGGCGCGACCGACCACCAGCCCCATCTTGGGCGCTCCCACCAAACATAGCGATGCCAAAACCGGCAGAGCAAGTGACGAATACAAGGCTGATTTTGCCAACATCCTGCGCGGCAAGGCACCCGTCAACAATGTCTTGAGCACATCTCCTGATACCGATGGCGGCTACCTTGTACCCACCGAGTTCGAGAAGCAGATCGTCATGGGGCTTGAAGAGGCCAACGTCATCCGCACCATCGCCAAGACCATCACCACCTCAGCGGAGCGCAAAATCCCTGTGGCAGCCACCCACTCAAGTGCCCAGTGGACGGCTGAAAACGCTGCTATCACAGAAAGCAGCCCCACCTTCGCACAAAAGACCATCGATGCCTTTAAGCTGACCGACCTTGTGAAGGTGTCGCTTGAGCTGTTGCAGGATTCCATGTTCGATCTTGAAAGCTACATCGCCGCCGAGTTTGCTCGTGCCTTCGGTGTTGCGGAAGAAGAAGCGTTTTGCGTTGGCACCGGTACGGGTCAGCCCACCGGCATCTTCACTGAAAACGGCGGCGTGGTCGGTGTAACGGCTGGCGCGTCGGTTACGGTAGATAACCTCATCGACCTTGTCTACGCGCTGAAAAGCCCATATCGCCGAAACGCCGCATTCTTGATGAAGGACGTGACAGTGTCGGCGCTGCGTAAGCTTAAGGACAACAACGGCGCGTACCTTTGGCAGCCGTCTGCTCAGGCGGGACAGCCCGACAGACTTCTTGGTTATCCGCTCTACACTTCACCCTACGCTCCCGCTGTGGCATCTGATGCGCTGCCCATTGCATTCGGGGACTTTTCCAACTACTGGATTGCTGACCGTATGGGACGCACGGTTCAACGGCTTAACGAGCTTTATGCCGGAAACGGTCAGGTGGGATTCATCGCCACAGAGCGCGTGGACGGCAAAGTAATACTTGCCGAAGGTATCCAACTGCTCAAGATGGGTTCGTAATTTAGTGAAGGGAGGCGGCGGCAATGACGCAGGCGGAACTGTTATACAAGGTTAAAGAAAACCTGATACTTGCACACGACCAAGATGACGCGCTGTTACTGCGGCTCATTGCTGCCGCCGTAGATTACGCTGAGAGCTACCAGCATGTCAACAAGGGATTCTACAGCGAAAACCAGATGCCGCCCGCGACAGAGCAGGCGGTGGTCATGCTCGCAAGTAACTGGTACGAGTCCCGTGACGGCTCAACGGCGGGCTTTTTTGCCGACAGCGTTCAGGCAGCAAGCCAAGTTTGGAACACGGTAAATATGCTGCTTCGACTTGACAGATTGTGGGGAGTGTAGCGATGAGCTTTGGAAAAATGAACGAAACCATCAATATCATCTCCACCCAGCCTATCAAGGATGCGGAAGGCTTTGTGACTGCAAGCGATACGGTGCTTGCAACTGTTCGCGCCTATAAGGAGGAACAGCGCGGCACGGAGAAATGGGCGAATATGGCGGCGTTTTCTGAGGCGAGTGCTCTGTTTCGCTTCCGCAAAATACCCGGCATTACCGTTGATACCACGCTTGTTATCACAGATAAGGACGGTCGCTACAACATCATCGCTGCAGAAGATGTACGCGGGCGCGGGATGTATGTAGAGGTGCTTGTGAGGGAGGTGAAAGCAAGTGGCTAAAGTTGAGATAAAAATGCCGGAGGACTTCTTGCTTAAGCTGTCTCGGCTTGGCGACAAGACCGATGCGATTATTCCCAAGGTTTTAGAGGCAGGCGGCGAGGTGGTGCTTGCCAAGGTTAAAGGCAACCTCACCTCCGTAATTGGTAAAGGCACAAAGAAGCCGAGCCGCTCCACGGGCGAGCTTGAAGGCTCACTCGGGCTTTCCCCACCCAAGCAAAAGCGTGACGGCTCTGGCTGGGACATCAAGGTCGGTTTTGCAGAACCTCGAAGTGACGGCGAAAGCAACGCCAAGATTGCCAACGTACTGGAATACGGACGGCACGGACAGCCTCCTAAGCCGTTCTTAAAACCTGCGCGCTCGCAGAGCCGAAGCGCGGCAATCGAGGCAATGAAGGCGAAGTTTGAAAGCGAGGTGGAAGGCGTATGAGCATTTTATCTGAATTGAATAGCTTACTTGCGCCCCTCTTGCCAGTCGAGACGGGCGTTTTTACTGGCACTGTGCCGGGCGAATACGTCGTAATAACCCCGATGACCGATGGGTTTGCTCTATTCGGTGATAACACGCCGATTGCGGAGGTATCTGAGGTTCGGCTAACGCTCTTTTCAAAAGGCAACTACCGGCGGCGAAAAAGCCAAATAACATCGGCTTTGCTCAAAGCGGACTTCACCATTACCGATCGCCGCTACGTCGGACATGAAAACGACAGCGGGTATCACCACTACGCCATCGACGTGGCGAAACAATATGAAACGGAGGATTTTTGATATGGCGACAATCGGACTTGACCGGCTGTACTATGCCCCGATTACCGAGGCAGCGCAAACCGGCGAAGAGACCTACGGCACTCCCGTCATGTTGGCGAAAGCCATCAGCGCGGAGTTATCTATTGAACTGGCAGAGGCCACCCTTTACGCGGACGACGGAGCTGCTGAGGTGGTAAAGGAATTCAAGAGCGGCACACTCACTCTTGGCGTGGACGGTATCGGGCGGGCTGTGGCTGCTGCGCTTACCGGCTCTACGGTGGATGAAAACGGCGTACTCATCTCGGCATCAGAAGACGGTGGCACACCTGTCGCCGTGGGCTTTCGTGCCAAGAAGGCAAACGGGCGCTACCGCTACTTTTGGCTTTACCGCGTGAAGTTCGGTGTACCTTCCACAAACCTTGCCACTAAAGGCGACAGCATTACCTTTTCCACACCGACCATCGAAGGCACGGTGCTTAGGCGAAACAAGACAGCCACGGGAAATGCCAACATCCACCCTTGGAAGGCAGAGGCGGACGAGGACGACACAGACGTGACGGCCGCCACCATTACAGGCTGGTATACGAGCGTCTATGAACCGACTTTTGCAACAGAATAAGGAGGGCGCAGACATGGATAGTGAACGCAGCGCAATAATCAATATCGGTGGTGCGGACTACGAGTTAACACTTACCACCCGCGCTACCAAAGAAATAGCCCGACGCTACGGCGGACTTGAGAACCTCGGTGAAAAGCTGCTCAAAGCAGAAAACTTTGAGCTTGCACTTGATGAGATTATCTGGCTCATCACAGTTTTGGCGAACCAGTCAATCCTCATTTACAACCTCAAGCACAAAGACGCGCCGCAAGACTTGCTCACCGAGGGCGAAGTGGAACTTTTGACCTCGCCTTTGGAGCTGGCTGACTACAAATCGGCTATCACGGAGGCAATGTTTAAAGGCACGGCACGAAATGTGATGAGTGAGGACAACTCAAAAAACGCTTAAGCCGGGTAAGCGACGAGGAGTTGTTTACCCGACTGCTCTACTTTGGCACGGTTCACCTGAACCGCTCCGAAGATGAGACGTGGGCAACACCCATAGGTCAGTTGATGGACTTATGGGAGTGCCACCGTCAATTCTTGGGGCTTGCTAAGCCTAAACGGGAGATGTTTATCGAGGACATCATCCCATCAGAACTCATGTAAATCAAACTTAAATATTCATAAAGGAGGTGTCGCGTATGGCTGACAGCTTCGGACTCAAGATCGGCGTTGAGGGCGAGAAGGAGTTTAAAAATGCTCTCCGCGACATCAACCAGTCTTTTAAGGTGCTCGGAAGCGAGATGAAACTCGTCTCCTCCGAGTTTGACAAACAGGATAAAAGTGTGGCGGCGGTTGCTGCCAGAAACGAAGTCTTAAACAAGGCGATAGATGCCCAAAAAGAAAAAATCTCCACGCTGGAAGCGGCACTTCGCAATGCGTCTGAGAGTTTCGGTGAAAACGACCGCCGAACGCAAAACTGGGCAATTCAGCTTAACAACGCCAAAGCCGAACTCAACGGCATGGAGCGCGAGCTTACAGATAACGAAAAAGCCCTTGACGATATGGGTAAGGAAGCGGACGATGCGGCGGACTCCGCAAACGAGCTAGGCGATGAGCTGAAAAATGCGGGGGACGATGCCGAAAAATCCGGCGGCAAGTTCGAAAAGCTGGGCGGGGTTTTGAAAGGCATCGGTACGGCGATGGGTGCGGTGGCTGTAGCGGCGGGAGCAGCTGCAGTTAAACTCGGCAAGGAAGTCATTGCCACATACGCCGACTATGAACAGCTTGTCGGCGGCGTAGATACGCTTTTTGGAGATGCTTCCGGCGCGGTGCAGGGATATGCCGCAAACGCCTTTAAGACGGCGGGTATGTCGGCAAACGAATACATGGAAACCGTCACGGGTTTTTCCGCGTCCCTCATCCAGTCGCTTGGCGGCGATACCAAAAAAGCCGCTGAAGTTGCGGATATGGCGATTACCGACATGGCGGATAACGCCAATAAGATGGGCACCGATATGGCGTCCATCCAAAATGCCTATCAGGGCTTTGCCAAGCAAAACTACACGATGCTTGATAACCTGAAACTCGGATACGGCGGCACCAAAGAAGAGATGCAGCGGCTTCTTTCTGATGCGGAAAAGTTCTCAGGCATCAAATACGACATCTCATCTTACGCCGATGTGGCAGAAGCCATACACGTCATTCAGACCGAGATGGGCATCACGGGAACGACCGCCAAAGAAGCTACCGAGACCATCTCTGGCTCGGTGGCCGGCATGCAGGCATCTATCGGAAACCTGATGGCGGGGCTTGGGGATGCAGACGCGGACATCGGTCTTCTTATGGGAAACGTCGTTGAGGCATTTCAAAACGTGGTGAAAAACATCACTCCCGTTATTGAAAATATCGTGTCCGCGCTCCCCGAAGCCTTGGACGGGATGCTCAGTGCCGTAGGTGAGCTTTTGCCGCTGTTTCTTACCACGGTGGTGGACTTGTTTACACAGGTATTGGAAACCATCCTAAAACTTCTGCCCGAACTCATACCGGCGGCGGTTCAGGCCGTCATGACCATCGCCCAGGCCTTGATAGATAACCTGCCTTTGCTGATTGATGCGGCGGTGCAGTTGGTAACCTCGCTCGTTTCAGGGATAGGGGAAGCCCTGCCTAAGCTTATTCCGGCAGCGGTAACCGCCATAACCACCATCGTACAAGGGTTGGTGGATAACCTCCCGATGATTCTGGATGCGGCTTTGCAGCTTATCCTTGGTCTTACGCAAGGGCTTTTAGACGCGCTGCCCCAGTTGATAGCTGCACTCCCCGCCATCATCACAGGTATCGTGGACTTCATCATCGCTGCGATTCCGCAGATCATTGATGCAGGGATACAGCTTTTGATGTCCCTTGTGGAAGCTCTACCACAGATAATTGAGGCGATTGTAGCGGCTATCCCACAGATTATCGAGGGGCTTATAACGGCGATACTTGGGAGCATTCCTCAACTAATCGACGCAGGCATTAAACTGCTCGTGGCACTGATACAAAACCTGCCGACTATCATAACAACGATTGTGGCGGCAATCCCGAAAATCATCTCGTCTGTCGTGACGGCGATTGTCGGAAGCATTCCGCAGCTTATACAGGCGGGCATTCAGCTACTGACTTCACTGATACAAAACCTGCCTACCATCATCGCCGAGATCGTGCGTGCCGTGCCGCAGATAATATCCGCTCTGGTGGGCGGATTCTCTAATTCCATCGGGAGCATCGTTACTGTGGGAGGAAATCTCATACGGGGGCTTTGGCAGGGTATCTCGGATGCTGGTACGTGGCTCTGGAACAAGATATCGGGATTTTTCGGCGGAGTCGTCGACAACATCAAACGCTTCTTCGGCATACATTCACCCTCCACACTCTTTGCCGGACTCGGCGAGAACATGGGACAAGGTATAGGCGTTGGGTTCGAGCGCGCGATGGACGGTGTCGGGCGTGATATGCAAGACGCGATACCGACCGACTTCGACATGCCGGGTGTAACCATCGCAAGCAGGGTGAACTCCGCGCTTGCAGGTGTGGGGAGTAGCGCAGGAGATATCTGCATAAAACTTGACGGCATCGCCGCTCTTCTTACGGAGATGTTTCCGGCACTGGTAGCGGCTTTTGATGTGAAGGTGGTGCTTGATGACGGTACGCTCGTAGGTCGTCTCGCTCCCGAGATAGACAGGAGTCTGGCGCTGCTTTACAGGAGAGGAGGAGCCTTGGCATGAACGCATTTGTCATAGACGAGACCTTAAATAGCCGCACGGACTTGGGGCTTCGCATCACTTCTCGCCCTGAGCTTATGAGTGCAGAGCGCATCATTGACCGTACCCAAGTTGATGGGCGCGAAGGTACGCTTACTACTCTCAAGGGGTGGAGTGATAGAACCCTGACGCTTGGCGCTGCGCTGCTTGGAGCTGATATACCGATGCGCTATAGAGAAGTTACGGCTCGAATCCGCGTTGCTGAAACACTTTATTTCTCCCACGACCCGGCTGTTTACTACAAGGTAAAAAGCGTGGCTGTCTCCAAGTTGAACATGATACTTTCCCATCTTGGTGAGTTCACGGTGGAGTTTACCTGTGCGCCTTTTGCCTATATGCGTGGCGTAGAGACCATCACCTTGACCGAGACCGCCACAATTGAAAACCCCGGCTCCGTATACAGTCTGCCGAGGGTCAAAGTTTACGGTACCGGTAGGCGAAACCTTAAGGTAAACGGGAGCCTCATCACGCTTAATCTGCTTTCCTCACCACTCGTACTCGATAGCGAACTCATGGAGTGTTGCTTCGGTGCCCTCGCCCGAAACAATCTCATGCAGGGCGACTTCCCGCTCTTTAAGGTGGGTACAAATACGATAGAGCTTGGAAGCGGTATCACGCAGGTGGAAATCGAGCCGGGATGGAGGTATCTATGATTACGTATTACGAAAAAAACGAGACTGACTTCACCCATAACGGTCTGGGCGTGCTCGATAGACATATCTCTTCTGCCGTGGTGACCGAAGAGTTAAACGGCATCTTCAAGCTGGAGTTCGACTATCCTTTACGCGCCCCACACGCAGGCGGACTGATTTCAGAGCGACTCGTGCGCTGCTCTGTTCCCGGTATGGACGACCAGCTCTTCCGTATAAACGAACGTGAAAGCGCACTCGGCGGCATGCTCCATATCGTGGCCTTCCATGTGTTTTACGACCTTGCACAAAACCTCATCGAGGACACGAATGTGGTGGCTAAAAAAGGAGCAAGGGCACTTACTCAGATACTGGGAGCCACGCAGTTCTCACACCCCTTCACCGCAAGTTCGGATATAGAGGCGGTGGCAACGGCGCGTCTCGTGCGACTTTCTGTTGCCGAGATACTCCTCGACGGTGATCTCGATAACGGTTATCTCGCGCGTTGGGGTGGCGAGATCATACGCGACAACTTCCATATCGCAATCGATAAGGTGCGTGGCTCGGATAACGGGGTAGAGATTCGAGACAGGAAAAACCTCACGGGGTATCGCTCGAATGTTGATTTCTCCTCCGCTACCACACGAATCATGCCTCTCGGATATGGCGGCTTGATGTTACCTGAGAAGTATGTAGACAGCCCACGCATTGCAGACTACGCCACACCGCGAATCCGCATCATCAAATATGACAAGGTAAGGGCAACAGACGGCAGTGAGCAAAACCCGCCCGAAGGTGCACTTCCCTTGGAGGAGGCCTATGCGGCGCTTCGAAGTCTTGCGGCCTTTGAGTTCAGCGACAACCACATCGATATGCCTTCTGCTATCTACGAGGTGAAGTTCGTCTCGCTTGAGAAAACCGAGGAATATAAGGATATCGCTACTCTTGAGAAAGTGAACATCGGAGACACGGTATCGGTAGTACACTCAGAAGACGGACTTGAAGTATCAGCTCGCGTTATCGCCTACACCTTCAACCCGCTTACCACCTCTTATATCTCGCTCGAACTGGGAAGCATCACTCCCAAGTTCACAAACAGCGTAAGTGCGGTGAAGTCCGCTGTAGTCGCATCCGTAATCGATGCGGTAGAAAGCGGATCGGTCGCCCTTCCGCAGACCGTAGATTCCCATCAGGTGAATTACTACGGTGCGGTCGAACCCCTATCTCCGCGCTCAGGAGACCTTTGGTATAAGGAAAACGGCGACAAGCTAGAACTTTGGATCTATGAGACGCGCGAAGGCGTGACCCAGTGGTATCCGCTTATAAGCGATATCACAAACGAGGAGCTGAGACTTGCCCTTGACGGCGCGAAGGCGGAGTCTGCTGAAGCACTCTCACAGGCAAATCTCGCCTTTGACAATGCCTTGGCGGCATCAGTCAATGCATCACTCGCAAGAAATGTCGCGAGCGATGCCTATGACAAGTCGGTGAAATCAACGACGGTTACCTATGCCACCTCAACTTCCGGTACGACCGCACCGACTACGGGTTGGCAGGCTGCACCTCCCGATGTCTCATCCGATCATTTCCTCTGGACGCGCACCGTGTTCACCTTACGTGACAATACGACCACCACCGCCTACGGTATATCGAAAACGGGAGACAAAGGTGAGCCGGGAGACGCTGGGGCTTCAGCGCCTGCCATAACATCTGTCCGTGAGCAGTACTATCTATCCACATCGGATATCACACTAACAGGTGGCAGCTGGAGTGAGAATGTTCCTACGTGGAGCAGCGGTACATACTACTGGACACGGGTGGTAGCAAGTTATGCGGACGGTACGCAAACACTCTCGGATGCCGTGCTGGACAGTGCCCTCAACAACTCACTCATTACCGCACTAAGGGCAAACACGCTCGCCGAGACTCTTGAGACCGAGGTAAGCCAACACGCCACGGCGATAGCGCTCGCCGCAAGTAACGTCACCTCTCTCACGACCCGCTTGAGTACGGCGGAGTCAACATTGACGGTGCAGGCAGACCAGATCGCGGCAAAGGCCGAGCAGACCACGGTCGACACACTCACGGGTCGGGTGACGACAGCTGAAAACACGATCATCCAAAACGCCGAGAGTATAAGTGTATTCCTCTCAAAGACCACGAAAGCCGTAAACGGACTTGTAGGAGCAAACATCCTACAGACCGCTTGGGAGCGAGGGACACTTTCCAATGCCACGGGTGCAGAAGGCACCAGCACGACACATGCCCGCTCGGGATTCATCGATGTGGTCGCGGGTAAGAAGTACCTGCTCCAGACCTATGAGGGGACACAGTCTTACCCGGTAAACGGAACGGCCTACCTGCTTTACTACCGCGCAGACAAGACATTCATCAGCTATACGACCAACAGCTCCACTACCACACCCTTTAGCGCTATGGCTGATGCCGCTTACATGAGGATACGTTTCACATCGGTTAGCGACGTTTCTGCCGTGAACTGTTACCTCATCCAGAGCGATACTGCAGGAGGATACAGCGACCTTTCGAGCATGACGGATATGCTTAAACTCCAAGCCACCAGTGATGCGCTTTTGGTGACGGTCACGGAGACGAAGGAGATGATAGGCACCCCCTTCAATTTCAAGGTGAGTGTATGGCAGCGCGGAACGCTTAACACCTCGACGGGTGCGGAGGTAGCGAGCACGAGTTATCTCAGAAGCGGGTTTGTGGATGTTACCCCCGGAGACCGCTACATCGGACAGATGAGAGACGGTACGGCGCTTTCGGTCTATTACTTCTACTACGGCTCGGATGAGACCTTCATGTCCTACACCGCATCGTCGAGTGCAATAACCGTTCCGGCAGACGTTGCCAAGATGCGCTGCCGGGTGTATACGACGGTGTCACCCGATGATTACAAGGGAGCCGTAAGTATCGGCACGACAAGGACGGACTTCTCCAAGGGAGATAACCTCTACTCCGCACTTCTCATGCAAAGTGACACCATCAATCTACGTGTTGCGAAAAACGATGTGGTGAATCAGATCAACGTCTCAACGGAGAGCATCCTGATATCGGGGAGCAAGATACACATCACAGGTGAGACCACCATAAATAGCGCCGTCATCCAGTCGGCAATGATCGCAAACCTCGCCGTCACTAACGCCAAAATCGCCGATGCCACGATACAAAGTGCCAAGATCGCCGCCATAGACGCGGCAAAAATCACGACAGGCACTTTGGCGGCTGCAAGAATCGGTGCTGCTACCATCACGGCCGATAAGGTGTCGACAAACTTCCTTGAAACCCTTACGGGAAGCTCGGCCATCCGCATCACCGGCACCACCATCAGCTACTACAGCGGAAGCGCGGTGACATCACAGATAAATGCCAACGGTTTCGAGCTTACCCGTGACAGCGTCAAGATCGGTCGTATCGGCACCAACAGTATCGTCTCCAACGCAGCGTGGCGTGGTCTCGTGTTCGATCTTGAGTATGCCGGAAACTACATGTCATGGGCATGGAGGGAAAGCACGTCTGCCACGGCCTACACGACGAAGTTCACCTACTACAGAAGCAAGCTCGAAAACGGCATGGAGAAGGGTTTTCACTTCGGGGATGTGGTCTATTTCAAAAGCGGTATCGCAGTAGCGTCCGGCTCAAGTACGGTAACCAACTACATCGGGTACTGGACGTTCAGCTCAACTGCCTACCTCGCCCGTGTCACCACGAACAGCAAAGCCGGGGTGGCACTCGGTGGAAGTAACCTTTTGCTCGGAAGTCAGGGTACGTGGGTGGACTTAAATACCCTTCGCGCCATCTGCGCGCTCCTTGCAAGCAAGACGGTGTATTTGCCTGCAAGCTCCACGGGGCTCGGGAGCTACTGGTCGGTCACATTCCCATCAATGACCACATGGTCTACGTAAGAGGAGGTGAGAGGCATGGCTGAAAACCCGGTAACCATTGACGTTTTGGAGGTGTCCGACGAGCGGGTATACATCGCGGTTCCCCACCCCGAGGCACACGTCATCACTAATGCCAAGACCACGACTGCGACCAAACCGACGGTTGCGGAAGTGACGCTTGCGAGCATGGTGGAACAAGCAGTGTCCGAACTTCGCAGCGAACTTAAAGCGGAGCTTCAAACTGAGCTCGCAATCGAGATAGGAGGAAAGATAAATGCTACAGATCAAAAACTATCAACTGGTGGACTTACTTGAGTTTTTGGAAAAGGCGGAACTAAGACCTAAGGCCTCTCGCGTGAGAACCAAGCTGGGCAAGCTCATCCTTGCAAAAATACAAGACCTGCAGGCAGACGAGATGGCGCTCTTAGAGAAGTACGGCAAGCGCGACGATGCGGGTAAACTTCTGGAAAACGATGGTACCTACAGTCTCATCGAAGACACTGCCGCCGAGTATCACGTAGAGAAGCGCACACTTCTTGAAGAGATGGCCAACATCAATGCCGATGAGCTGCGCGTAAGTCTCGGCACTCTGATCGAAGAGATGGAGTCTTGCGAGAGTAGGCTTTCGGGCAAGGATGCGGAGGTGTTAGATCTTTTGCTCGACATGTTGGAAGCGGAGGTGAAGGGGCTTTGAGGAACAAAAACAGATACGGCATCCGCGCCGGACCTCGGCGCAAAGACAATCTATCCACTGTAGGCGCACTCAAACAGAGGGCGCTTTTTTATTACACAAACAAGGAGGTTAGGAACATGAAGACAATCTGGGCATGGACACAGACGGCGTTTGCCGGAATCGGTGGCGTAGTTGGGTGGTATCTGGGCGGACTGGACGGCTTTTTGTACGTTCTCATTGCTTTTGTGGCGGTTGACTACATCACAGGTGTACTCAGGGCAATTTCTGAAAGACAGCTTTCCAGCCGCATTGGAGCGAAAGGCATCACCAAGAAGGTGGCGATCTTTCTCGTGGTCGGCATCGGGCATCTGATCGATGCCTACTTGCTTGGCACTGACGGAGCGATTTTAAGGACTGCGGTCATCTTCTTTTATATCTCAAACGAGGGGATATCTCTGCTCGAAAATGCAACGGCCATTGGGCTTCCCGTGCCTGAAAAACTCAAGCAGGTATTGGCGCAGCTCCACGGCAAGGACGGAGGTGAGACGAAATGAACGACTTATTCGGAATTGAACTTATAGACGGCGAAGAGTTCACGCAAGAGACGCTAGATGAACTCTCTAACGGAAAAGGAGACGATGAAAATGAGTAACAGCAGCCTTGTGTCACACGTAAATATATCGCCGAACAGGAATTCACCCAGAAACAAGTCCATAGACACCATCACCATCCACTGCGTCGTAGGGCAATGCTCAGTAGAGACTTTGGGTAATATCTTCAAGCCCGCGTCCCGTCAGGCATCGTCAAACTACGGTGTCGGGACAGACGGCAGGATTGGTATGTATGTGGAAGAAAAAGACCGCTCGTGGTGTACATCATCTGCCGCAAATGACAACCGCGCTATCACCATCGAGGTGGCAAGCGACACTACAGCCCCTTATGCAGTAAACGCCAAGGCTTACGCAGCACTCATAGACCTTGTGACCGATATCTGTAAAAGAAACGGTATCAAGAAACTGCTCTGGAAAGGCGACAAATCGCTTATCGGGCAGGTAGGCAAGCAAAACATGACGGTTCACCGCTGGTTTGCCAATAAGTCGTGTCCGGGCGACTACCTCTATGAGCGCCACGGTGCGATTGCTGATGAGGTGAACAGGCGGCTCGGCGCGGTTTCCGATACGCCGTCTGCGCCACCTGCGTCAGGTTCTATCAAGGTGGGTGACACGGTAAGCCTTGCTAAAGATGCCACCTACTACACGGGAGGTGCAATACCCACGTGGGTCAAATCCCAAAACTGGATTGTGAAAGAGGTCAAGGGAGACCGTGCCGTCATCGACAAAAACGTCACCGGCACAAACGCCATCATGAGTCCTGTGAACGTAAAGTTCCTGACCGTTGTTGGTGGCAATGCCGCTCCAAGCTATGACACTTACACGGTGGTTAAGGGTGACTCCCTTTGGGGCATCGCAAACAAAAAGCTCGGAGATGGCGAGCGCTATCCTGAGATCAAGGCACTTAACGGCCTAACTTCCAACACCATCTATGCCGGGCAGGTACTGAAGCTGCCCAAATGAAACTGAATATTCGGTACGCAAGCGCCCCTCTTCTGTCTGTAGACGGTAGAGGGGCGCTTTTTCTTTTCCCCTCCGACTGGAGGAATACCGATGACCGATGCACAAAAACAGCAAATTCGCTTACGCCGCGCCAAGGGTGAAAGCTACAGCGCTATCGCCCGTGCGCTCAATATATCCGAAAACACCATCAAGTCTTTCTGCCGCCGAAACAACATCGGTGTTGCCAAAAAGTCCGAACAGCCAACAGCCACAGACCTTTGTGCCAACTGTGGATGCCTGCTCAGTCACACGCAGGGAGCCAAGCACAAGCGATTTTGCTCGGACAAATGCCGTATGTCTTGGTGGAAGGCTCATCCCGAAGCCATAAACCGCAAGGCGCTCTACCGCTTTGTTTGCCAGACCTGTGGCACAGAGTTTGAAGCCTACGGGAACGCCGGCCGCAAATACTGCTCTCGCACTTGCTTTGGGGCGGCGCGGAGGACTTTTCTATGAGCAAGGAAGAGGCAATCCTTCACTACAAAGCGGCGATGGCTGTTTTTAAGACGTGGCTCACAGAAGGCATTATCAGCCACGGTGACCTTGCGGCAATATCGACAACACTGGCTCAAAAATACGGTTTATCACTGTCGAGTATTTACCTCGAAAATGACTTGCTATGTAGGGAAAACAGAGTGATATATGGTAGCGAAGGAGGTTTGTATGAACAGAAGAATAACGAAAATTGAGATGCAACCTACGCTGCCAACCTTAAAGCGCACAGCGGCTTATGCCCGTGTGTCAGGGGCTAAAGACGAGATGCTCCACTCGCTTGCCGCCCAGGTGAGCTTTTATGCCAAGCTAATACAGGATAATCCTGAATGGGACTACGCTGGCGTGTATGCAGACGAAGCGGAAACCGGCACCAAGGATTCACGCCCGGAATTCATGCGGCTCGTTGCTGACTGTAAGGCAGGACTGATTGATGAGATTATCACCAAGTCGATCAGCCGCTTTGCCAGAAACACGGTGACGCTCTTGGAAACGGTGCGGGAGTTAAAGGCACTCGGCATCGGGGTCTATTTTGAAGAACAACGGATTCACACCTTAAGTGCCGACGGGGAACTTATGCTCACCATTCTTGCAAGCTACGCTCAAGAAGAGAGCCGCTCGGTCAGTGAGAACTGCAAGTGGCGTATCCGCAAGGATTTCAAAGAGGGCAAGCCCTCAAACAACATCCGCATTTACGGCTACGAGTACAAGGCTGGGGGTTTCACCATCATTGAAGAGGAAGCCGCCGTGGTTCGGATGATATTTGCCGATTACCTATCAGGGCTTGGAAAAAACGCCATCATGAAAAAGCTGATACGGTTGGGCGTTCCCACCAAGCTCGGTGGGCGCTGGTCGGAAAGTGTTATCGGCTCAATCCTAAAAAATGAAAAGTACATCGGGGACATGTGCCTGCAAAAAGGCTACGTTACCGACCACCTTACCAAGCACCAAGTAAAAAACAATGGTGAGCTTCCGAAGTTCTACGTTGAAAACCACCACGAGCCGATTATCAGCCGTGAGATATATGAAGCGGCTCAAATTGAAATGGCTCGTCGGGCAGCTTTGGCTAATCACCCTGGGGAGCGTGTATTAAGCGAGTTTTCAGGCTTAATAGTCTGCGGACGCTGCAAAGCTAAGTTCAGACGCAAGATAAATGGCGCCGGAACAAAATACGCCAAAGTGGTCTGGGCTTGTGCGACCTACACCTACCGAGGCAAGCACGAGTGTGCCGCCAAGCGCATACCCGATGATATCCTCAAAGAAAAGTGTGCCGAGGCTCTAGGGCTTACCGAGCATGACCCTGCCATATTCACGGCCAAGGTGGAGCGTATCACAGTGCCTGATGACGGCATTTTAGTGTTCACGTTTAAGAACGGAACAGAGCGAACTCTTAGCTGGAAAAACCGCTCCCGAGCGATGAGTTGGACAGACGAGATGAAACAAGCTGCCCGCAAGCGAGCGTTGGGGGGTGTGGACAATGGCTAATGTACGGGTAATACCCGCCACCGCTCCCGTTCTCTCAGCACAGGAGCGCAACTCAGGCTACAGGCGGCGTGTGGCGTTTTATGCGCGTGTCAGCACCGATTCCTCGGAGCAGAAAACCTCATATGATGCCCAAGTGGACTACTACACCAAATTCATCCAGAGCCACCCCGAGTGGGAGTTTGTCTGCGGATATACCGATGAGGGTATAAGCGCGGTCAACACCAAGCGGCGCGAGGGCTTCAAACAGATGGTGGCAGACGGTTTGGCGGGTAAATTCGACCTACTCGTTACCAAGTCAGTCAGCCGTTTTGCCAGAAACACCGTGGACAGCTTGACCACCGTCCGCAAGCTGAAAGAGGTCGGCTGTGAAATCTGGTTTGAAGAGCAAAACATCTACACACTGGACTCTAAAGGCGAGCTGCTGATAACCATCATGAGTAGCCTTGCACAAGAAGAGAGCCGCTCCATTTCTGAAAACGTAACATGGGGTCAGCGCAAGCGCATGGCAGACGGCAAAGTCAGTCTGCCGTACAAGCAGTTTTTAGGTTATGAGAAAGGCGAGGACGGTCTGCCGCAGATTGTGCCTGCCGAAGCCGACATCGTGCGGCTCATTTTCAGGCTTTATATGGAGGGCAAGACACCATCAGCAATCGCCAAGTTCCTAAGCGTGAACAACATTCCGTCACCAGCAGGCAAAACCACATGGCAAAGTGCTGTTGTTCGGTCAATCCTGACCAACGAAAAGTACAAAGGTCACGCGCTTTTGCAAAAGACGTTTTGCGCTGATTTCCTCACCAAGAAGATGGTTAAAAACGAAGGGCAGGTTCAGCAATACTACGTTGAGGACAGCCACCCTGCCATCATTGAACCCAACGAATTCGACACGGTTCAACTTGAGATAGGGCGGCGAAAGAGCCTCGGAAAGGTCACAAGCTCAACGAGCATATTCTCATCAAGGCTCATCTGCGCTGATTGCGGAGGGCATTTCGGTAAAAAGGTCTGGGGTAGCTACAAGGGGGATAAGACCTACCGCAAAGAAGTCTGGAGATGTAACGATAAATACAAGCGGCAAGGCAAGCCCGGCAAGGGCTGCCAAACACCACACATCACAGAATATGAGATAAAGACTCGGTTCTTGTCAGCATTCAACCGCCTGATGGAGAGTCGAGACGGTATAACCCAGGATTGCAGGCTTGCCCAGAGCGTCCTTTGCGATACAAAAGCGATTGATGCCGAACTCGCTGAACTACAAAACGAAATTGAGGTGGTCACTGAGCTATCACGAAAAGCCATCTACGAAAACGCCCGAACCGCTGTCAACCAGACCGAGTGGTCAGCACGTAACAATGCCTACCTCGAGCGCCACGCTGAGGCTTCAAAGCGAATGGATGAGCTGGAAGCCGCCAAGCGGCAGCGGCTCGGCAAGGTCAAAACCATCGAGGGCTTCATTAGAGA
>QMCD01000949.1_pt1 | contig 58580 bp, 65 predicted proteins | sample 1821841 | NCBI WGS metagenome assembly QMCD01 (sample SAMN01991225, study PRJNA193472) | Termite gut metagenome, whole genome shotgun sequencing project. | isolation source: worker | host: Macrotermes natalensis
CTCCGAATTGGTCGTTGACAACTTTTATTTCTTTTCTGGATTTGGATAATGCAATCATTGTTTCAACAAAATTTTTCCCGTGGTGTCCGTACAGCCAGCTGGTGCGCGCGATGTAATATTTTTCGCAATATTTTTGCACGGCCCGCTCACCTTGCAGCTTGGTCAAACCGTAGTTGTTAATAGGGTTTGGCGTATCTTGCGGTGTGTAGGGCTCGGTCTTTGTGCCGTCAAAAACGTAATCGGTTGAAATGTAAACCATTGTTGCGCCTGACTTTGCGCAGGCTTTGGCAATGTTTTCAGTGCCCGTGACGTTCAGTAATGTCGCGCCTTCAAGGTCGGTCTCGGCGCCGTCAACGTTTGTGTAAGCCGCACAATGCACCACCACATCAAGCTTTTGCTCGGCAAACATTTTTTCCACCGCCGCAAAGTCTGTTATATCAAGTTCTTCCCGGTCGGTTTCCAGAACCTCATATCCGGCGTCTTCCAGCACCGGGCACAAGTCCTGCCCGAGCATGCCTTTTGCGCCCGTGACGAGTGCCTTCATCGCAATACCTCTTGACCTTTCATTTCCAAGGCTTTCATCCAATCCTGGTTGTTTAAATACCAGTCAATAGTGAGTTTTATGCCATGTTCAAATGTCAGCGACGGCTCCCAGCCGAGTTCCGATTGGATTTTGTCGTTGCAAATCGCATAGCGCTTGTCGTGGCCCAAACGGTCTTCTACGTATTGGATTGAGCTTTCGTCCTTGCCCATCGCGTCTAAAATCAGGTGCGTGATTTCCATATTGGTCTTTTCGTTGTGGCCGCCGATGTTGTAGACCTCGCCCGGCTTGCCCTTGTGCAGCACCGCGTCAATCGCTGCGCAGTGGTCGTAAACATACAGCCAGTCGCGTACATTGAGCCCGTCGCCGTAAACAGGCACCTTTTCGCCCTTCAAAAGCCGCGAAATAAAGAACGGGATTAATTTTTCGGGATACTGATACGGCCCGTAATTATTTGAGCACCGCGTAGTCAACACCGGCAGCCCGTAGGTCTCAAAATACGCACGCACAAGCATATCCGCACTCGCTTTTGACGCGGAGTATGGTGAGTTTGGCGCAAGCGGGGTTGTTTCGTGGAAATACCCCGTAGCGCCAAGGCTTCCGTAAACCTCATCGGTTGAAACCTGCAAATAACGGGCTGTCTTAAACTCACGCGCAGCTTGCAGCAGGTTCAGCGTACCTTTTACGTTTGTGTCAATAAAAATTTCCGGCCCTGTGATTGAGCGGTCAACGTGGCTTTCGGCGGCAAAATTCACCACCGCGTCCACTTGTTCAACCAACTGCGGCACAAGTTTTTTGTCGCAAATATCACCGTGGACAAATTGGTAATTAGGGTTGTCTTTCACATCGTCAAGATTTGCGATATTGCCGGCGTACGTGAGCGCATCCAGATTGATAATTTTGTAATCAGGATATTTTTGAAGCATTTGCCGCACAAAGCAGCTTCCGATAAATCCGGCACCGCCGGTGACTAAAATCCGCATGGTAACCCCCTGTCTTTTTCACTTAAAATCGGTTCAAAATCAATTCCCCAGTCAATTCCCGCGCTGTCCCAGCGGATACCGGCATCGTTTGCGGGCGAGTATTCGCCGGCGCATTTGTAAACGATTTCGGCCTCGTCTGACAGCACAACAAATCCGTGCGCGCAGGTTTTTGGGATATATAATTGGTGTTTGTTTTCTTCTGTGAGTTCAACTTTTACCCATTTGCCGGTCTTCAAATCAAGCGCCACATCATAAATCCGGCCGCGCAAACAGCGGACTAATTTGGCCTGGGCGAATGGTTCTTTTTGGTAGTGAAGCCCGCGCAGGACTTTGGCGCAGGATTTGGAATGGTTGTCCTGATTGAATTCTACGTCAATCCCGTTTGCTACAAAATCCGATTTTTTGTAAGTTTCAACAAAAAACCCGCGCTCGTCGCCAAAAACTTTTGGCTTTACAAGCACCACTCCTTCAACATCCAATTGTTCAAAACAAAAAGGCATAAGTTAATTTTACCACAAAAAAATCAACTTGCATTCAAACGTTCACGCAATACTTTTGCGTAATCTTTGTACTCATCTTTTTGGTTTGTTCTGCCGTAGTTTGCGTTGTGTATTCTTCTGTCACAGCTTACAAACTCAAATTTTGTTATTGCAATCCCCACTTTCTCAAGCCGCGTGGTCAAATCAATAACATCGCCTGTTATAATATCTTCTCTAAAATCTCCGACGATATCAAGCACCTCTTTTTTAAACAAAGTTGAGCCGGTCAGTATCCCGTAAAACGGTTCTCTTTTACAAAAATTCTTTTGCTCCGGTGTATCGGGCGAACAAAAATCTTTTAGCTGCGCCATGATTATTTTGGCGCCGGTTTTTTGCATCTCATTATACAAGGTGCGAAGCGCGCCGTCGGTGAGCATATCATCTTGGTCAATTGTGAGCCAGTAATCACCTTTGGCCTCGCGGATACCGGTGTTTTTGCCGGCGACCTGACCTTTGTGGACATCGTTTATTATAACGCGGCAATTCATTTCTTTTGCAATCTGCGCGGTGCGGTCTGTGCTGATGTCGTCAATCACAATAATTTCGTGCGCAAAATCCTGCCGTCGGATGCTATTTATGCACTCTGCGATATATTTTTCGCCGTTCCAAGCAGGGATTATGACAGAAATTAATGGCTGCACGTCATCCCTTCTTTCTGTATTGCATTAGGGCGCGGAACGCAATCTACAATACAATATCCGCATAAATCATAATATGGCTTTGCCAGCCACTTGTATAATTTTTTCGTTGTCAGTTCTTCCAGCGGGATGTACTCTTTTGGCTCAATATGATTAAGGATTCCGTGTTTTAATCCCCAACCGTGGAACGGACAAACCGCAAGCATTCCATCTATCAGGTGTAATGTTTGATGGAACAGGCATTCTCTTGTTTCATACGAATAGTATCGGCGGGCCCGTTCTCTGTCAAAATCAGGAGTGTATTTTGGCACCCCGACCCATTCCTTGTCAAAAACCTCAACGTACGATACATCAGCATCATCCAAAGTTTTTTTGAGCTCATCATACTTTAACCGCGGCAGCAAATCCTTGTTGCTGGAATAATCGCTAATTAGTATTTCCGCAATACCTTTGTGTTTTGCCATTACTTCTAATAATTTAGGTTTTGGAATCATCGTACCGTTTGTTATAACAATAATATGTTTTACCTTGCCTGTTTTTGCCGTATAGTCAACAATTTGCGGAAGATCTTTAACCATAAGGGTTTCGCCGCCTACAATCTGCAAATTGTAAATCCCGTCAACATGTTTTAAAAGCATATCAAGCTGTCTTTTATATTGCTCAAACGAAATCGGCGGCAAGTGTGTTTCTTTGGTAAACTCTGTCATAAAATGCGAACAATCTCTGCACGCGAGTGTACAATAAGTTGTTAATGCCCAGTCAATAGAAACTATCCACGGCTTGCGCGTGAGCCATGAACGAAACTGAATATACGGCATAAAATACCTATACTTGCCGGGTCTTCCTTTTTCCCACCAATAAGGTTTTATTTTCTGTCTGTTTATCCAATCTTCGGATTTCTCACAGCGTTTATTATAATCACGCCGTTCTTTCGATAAAAAAAGACCTATTAACTTTATCAATGATTTACGTATGTGCATTCAGGCACTCCTTTCTTTTGAATCTTTGAATATCAGCTTCCATCATCATCCGGCAAAGCCCCTTGTAGTCAGTTTTGCGTTCCCAGCCGAGTTGTTTTTCCGCTTTTGACGGATCGCCGATAAGCAGTTCAACTTCGGCAGGCCGGTAAAATTTCGGATTAACTTTAACAAGTGTCTTGCCTGTCTTGCGGTCAACACCTGTTTCATTCTCATCCTTGCCATGCCATTCAATATCAAACCCGCACACGTTACCCGCTTCTTCCACAAACTCGCGGATTGAGTGCGTTTCACCGGTTGCGATAACGTAAGTATCGGGCTTGTCTTGCTGCAGCATCAACCACATCATTTCGACATAATCGCCTGCAAATCCCCAGTCACGTTTCGCGCTCAGGTTGCCAAGTTCAAGCGGCTTGTTGGTTTCACCCGCAAGCAATCTTGCAAAATGTCTGGTAATTTTGCGTGTGACAAACTCCTCACCACGCATAGGGCTCTCATGGTTGAATAAAATACCCGATGTTGCAAAAACGTTAAAGCTTTCGCGGTAATTCACAACCATCCAGTGCGCCATCAATTTTGCAACGCCATAAGGAGAGCGCGGATAAAACGGAGTGGTTTCTTTTTGCGGAACTTCCTGAACAAGCCCGAACATCTCTGAAGTTGAAGCCTGATAAAAACGCGTGTGAGGTGAAAATTCTCTGATCGCTTCAAGAATATACACTACTCCCATCCCGTCGGCCTGTGCGGTATAAATAGGTTCTTCAAATGACGCCGCAACAAAACTTTGTGCCGCAAGATTATAAAATTCATCCGGTTGATAATTTTTTAGCAGTCTACAAATATTTGAAAATTCCAAAAGATCAAAATCTTTCATCTCAATTTGGTCTAAAATCCCATGCTCGCGCAGTTTTGAAAAAGTATCGGTTGCACCGCGCCGGTAAAGCCCGATAACTCGGTAGCCCTTATCAAGCAGAAGTTTCGCTAAGTAACCGCCGTCTTGACCTGTTATCCCCGAGATCATTGCTGTTTTTTGTTTTGTCATTTAATACCTCCAATATTTTATCTGAAATTATTTTGTACATTTTGTCCCAGCTGAACATTTTTGCGCGTTCAAGCCCTTTTTGAATACATTCTTCCCGAAGTTCCGGGTTGAAATAAAACGCTTCATAGGCCTTTATTATCGCATCTTTGTCGGTAGGGTCGAGTGTTATTGCGGCATCGCCAACAACCTCGGGCAGTGCGCTGGTGTTCGATGTCACAACGGGAACCCCTGCACTCATCGCCTCTAACGGCGGCATCCCAAAACCTTCGTAAAGACTTACGTATGTGAAAAACAGAGAATTACTATAAAGCGTATTTACATCCTCGTCGGCAACATAACCTAAAAGTCTGACTTTGTCTTCATCAAATAAATCAGCAAGTTCTCTTTTTAGTATTTCATGGTTCTTACCAAAATTTCCGCCGCCAAGATAAAAATATAAATCATCTATATTGTTTTTCTTAATCATTTCCATAAAACATTTTATCTGGAATAAAATCTGTTTTCTTGGTACATCAACGGAACAAAGCGAAAACAAGTATTTTTCATTCGCATTATTTTCAATACTATATTTTTTCAAAACCTGTTTTATTTTTTGCTCATCTTTATCAGGATAAAATTCTTGAGCTGTTGCTATTGGCGCAACAATAAGGTTTTCCAGATGCGGAAAGAATTTTTTGAAATCATCTCTGGCGCTTTTGGAAATGCAAAATCCCAATGCATCTGAAGGAATTTGACGATGATAGCTTGCAAACCATTTTGGCCCGTTGTCATAAAATTCAAAATCTAACATCATTGGAATAGTATCATAAAGAACATGTGCTTGTTGGATTTCAAAATCTACATGTGGACCCATTGAAGCCCCAAAATACATATCATAATCATTCGGGTTAAATTTAGGGTTTTTAATAAAACGATTCACGTCATTCTGTTTTATTGTAAAATAAGCATTATCAACTTTGTAGTGGTTAAGCGAGGGGGTTTCGTGCAGAACCTGACGACCGCGATTGTCCTGCAAAAATAAAGTTACATCAAAATTTTTATCATTAACAAATCTTTCCAATAAATTAGCTGCTACAAAATAGATTCCGCCTCTATACGCGCTTCTCCCGTTTTTATAATATGCTTGGGCTAATATACAAGCATCGAATAATATTCTTATGGGTTTGTTTTGTTTCATTGTACACCTGCCTTATTCAATTTGTGTTTGTTGCGGAATTCTTCAAATAACTTTTTGGTATAGTATGCACCGGGTGATTTGGTGACACCTGTCATTAAATCATCAAAAAACTCCAATTCCGTTATTCCATACAAATACCGTCTGTTTTGCACACAATCCTCAATTTTTTGAAAATACATCTTGACACGTTCTATATAATCTCTTTGGCCGGAGGGATTTTCCGTTAAGGCAAAATCTATCCAGAACATTTTTATATTATATCTGTTATACAAATCATTTGCCTTATAAAAATCAAAAACCTTGTTCATAACTTTTAAATTATGTTCAAATGAATTATTCTTCAACACAGCGAATGTAGTACTATCCGGTCTTCGGTCATGATGGTAGGCAGTGTTTTTTATCACAAAAATTTGAGGGACAAACACAAAAGTTACATATTGAAAATAGACATCTTCCGAAAAACACCCTTGAGGAAACTCTGCACCGACTTCATCCAAGAATGCTTTTTTATAAATATTTTGCCAGCAGTTCCATGATAATTTTGAAATATTTTCACGCGCATCCAACCACCCTTCATTTGTGGAGTCAGATAATTTCTGATAATGCTCAAGGTCCATTTCAAAAGAATGTTTATTCAGGTCTTGGGTAATGTCTGACTTCAAGAAGTGTATGACTACATTCGGATTATGTACAATGTCAACATCGTTTTCGACGGCTGCCTTATACATTTTTTCCAAATAATCATTATCAATCCAGTCGTCATTATCCATAAACCCAACATATTCGCCGGTTGCGTTTTTCATACCTGTGTTTCTTGCAACGGATATTCCGCCATTTTTTTCACGGTTGATAATTTTTATACGCGAATCACTTTTCGCATATTCTTCTAAAATTGAAAGCGAATTATCAGACGAACAATCGTTCACACATATTATCTCTATATCTTGCAATGTCTGGTTGATGGCGCTGTCCAGACATCTTGGCAGATATTTTTCAGCATTATAAACAGGTATGATTACAGAAATTTTAGCCACTGCACACCTGCTCTTTTTTTAATTTCATACGCAATAAAGCCAGACGTATATCTTTGTTATTTTTTACCTGAGTACCAATATAATCAAGACAATCATATGTCTGAACAGCATCTGAAGCATATATCTCATGATTAATAGGGTCAAATTCCAAAAATCTATCTTTATTTTTGATTTTACTGTAAAGCTTTGTAATAGTTTCAGCACAAAGTTGCTTGCCCTCTTTTGAGTCAGATCTTTCAAACGAAGACACAAATTGATGCATCAATTTTCCTGCGACAAAATAGTATGCTTGCTCATCTGCTCCGTCAAAACTCACTGCATTTAAATTGTCCAGTATAAGTTCAAATATATGTGCAACCGATTCTATCTTGCGCAGCGAAAGAATTTTTGAATCTCCGCTGTCTTCACGGCGTATATAATTGTAGTGCACGTCATTAACAAGCGACAAACTTTTTGCGGCAAGCACCGCCTTGTTAAGAAAGAGCATATCAGCACCCAAAGGATAATCTTCAAGTAAATCTATCTTGTTTTCTTTAATCATTGAAGCTCGATAAATTGCAGTCCACCAATCAATAAAAAAGTACAACTTGCTATTTTTTTCTTCAATTGTTTTGTTTTGGTTGCTCTTGATAATTGTGCCGTCGTATTGCGTGGTAATCAAACCGCCTTTAACAATATCGGCATCATCTTCTTTGGCTTTAACGTATAATTTTTCATAAAAGTCAGCATCAACCCAATCATCGTTGTCCAAAAACGCTATGTATTCGCCCGTGACCGCTTTGAGTCCCGCGTTACGCGCGCAGCTCTCGCCCATATTTTTCAGGAAATTTATTATTTTTATACGTTCATCTTGCGCTTCGTATTCCCTCAAAATTTCAAGCGAATTATCCTGAGAGCAGTCGTTTACACAAATTATCTCAATATTCTGCAATGTCTGTCCCACAACGCTGTCCAGGCATCTTGTCAAATATTTACCGGCGTTGTAAACCGGGATTATCACCGAGACGCAGTTTTGCATAAACCCTCCCTGAGTTTTTGGGCAATGTTTTTTTGTGACGTAATCCCGACGCCTGCGGCAGGTGCCTTGCCGGTGCGTGTTGTTTCAAATTCCAGTCTAAGCCGTTCAAAATTAATATGCGCCCAAACGGTCGCTTCTCCTGTAATAGCCGGCAAATTATCAAGATAAAGTTTACGAATATAATCGCGCGCTTGCGGCTCTAGGTCTTCACTGATTTTAAACATCATATCAAGTCCCGCGACCTTATCTTTTGCCTGCGCAAGTTTTATCGTGCTGCGTGTCACACTGTTCGGGTTTAATGTCACGTTATAAATCGCGGTATCATCTGTTTCTACTTTATTAGCTTTTATCGCCACATTGAGCGAAAACACCGGATCTTCCATATCTGTAAGCGGCGGGAAACGAAGATTATTTTCATTCAAAAATTCACGCCGATAAATGGCTGACGCGAACTCGCAGCAGAAAGCGAATTTGGATCGCCGGATTTCTTTGTTGTATTGCAAATGCGTATTATTGGTGGTTTCGTAAAAATACGCGCCTTTGGCAACATCGGCGTCTGTTGCTTTTGCTAACTTGTAAAGTTTTTCGTAAAAATCAGCGGCGAGATAATCATCTGAATCAACAAACGCGATATACTCCCCGGTTGCCTCGTCAATCCCGGCATTACGCGCAGCGGACACGCCGCGGTTTTGTTCAAAGTTTATTATTTTAACACGCGGCTCATACTCTTTCAAAATCTCAAACGAGTTATCCGGCGAACAATCATTCACGCAGATTATCTCAATACCAGTCAGTGTCTGGTTAATAACACTATCCAGACACTGACGCAAATACGCTTGCGCGTTATAAACAGGTATAATCACAGAGACTTTTGGCACTATTACTCCATTTTGCTTTGAATTGCAACAGCATTCCGCCCACCTGACTGATTTATCAGGCGCCCAGCCGGTTTCTTCTTTTACTTCGTGGATAGGGTCGGCAAGCAAAAGCTCTTGTGCGTCGTTGTATTCTTTCACTTCAAGACTCCAACCGTCCTCGTTTGCTTTATCTGCACTTATGTTTGCAGGTGCGCTGCCTGACCCTTCAACAAGCAGACTATTATCAACAAGCGCTTTAACAAATGCGTTAAATCTCGCTTCAATATCAGCCGGGCAGCCGGCAAGAGTTTTCAATTGCGCCAGAACATCTTCCGTTGACGCTCCGTTGATAATGTTTTCAAATACAGCCGTCCCAAACCCGTTCATACCGTAGTAAACCCCGGTTTCGCTGTTAATTACAATCGCAACGCCGTCTGTAATGTCCGCAAACATTTTTTCTTCATTTAACACATAGTTCATCTTTTTTCTCCTTCTTACAGTTGTACTCTTTTATAAATTTTCTTAAACATTCAACATTGGCGTTGATATCCGGACACAGGTTAATCCGGTAGAACTCAAACCCGTCGGTAAAATCCATAATCTTTTTAATTGTTTGCATATCGTGCCTGTCGCCTGTTTGTTGAACGGTTGAATGCGCCAACTGCACAATCGCTCGGCCTTTGTCGCCTTTTGTGCAAGGTACGATGCTCGGAACCGGATCATCAACGATTTCGGGGAACATGCAAACGCTTATCGGATAGTGCTGCCGGAAAGTATCGTGATAACCTTCAATATTTACAACATACTTGTCTTTGCGCGCGTTGTTTGAAACAAATTTGCCTTTCAAATCATAATAAAGCTCGTTATACATCCGCGGAGACAGCGTGATTATTGAATAAATCGGGTCTGCATAAAGCCCGGTCTCATCTTTGCTCAAAATCAAATAGTCGTCCGATACATACTCAAACCCTTGCATCATAGCCAGAACTGCGAGCGTTGATTTACCGCGCTGGCCGCGTGCACAGAACAAAATCCCTTTGTTATCAAGTCCCACAACTGCGCCGTGAACAATCCCTGTTGCCGGCGTTTTAGTTATTTTATTGAATGTGTGGACAAAAATATGACCTTCTTTGATAAACTCTTCCGGCTCAAGATTTTCTGCCGCATAATAATATGTGTTGGTGTTCGGGTTGTACTGTTGAAAAATCTGCTGCGTTGGGTCCGGGCAGCCGGCTTTTTTAGCAAGAATCCTGTCGAGCCTCCAGCGCATCGGGCTGATACTTTTATCTATCGTCGCGGTAAACTCGCCTAGATTAGCGCCCTTCCAAATAATCAGCGTGGCGTCATAGTGAGGCATACTGTCGCGCAGCGCGTACGTCAATTGTTTTTGTACGTGCGGCGTGAATTCTTTTGAATAATTTATCAAACGCACAACATTTGTACCCAGATCAAGGTACTTAGTCCATTGCGGCTCGCCAAGGCTGCCAATATGTTCATCAAGGGCTTTAAAATCAAGTGTTTGCACAATGCCTCCGTAAATACAACTCCACATAAGCGGGTCTTTTTCTTATAAATCTCATAATTTGATATTTGATTCTCATATATAGATATTTTGCCAAAAGCAAAGGTGATTTGCAAGCATCTTTTAACAAAAGTCCGTGGCAGTCGCGTCTAAAATTCAGATAGTAATACAAATCGTAAACTACCCTTGAATAATAATCCTTTATTTCTGCGGTAATCGGGAGCTCTTTGCGTAAAACTTCCGGCAAAATCCCCGGGACAATCCGCTCAACAAATTCCGCCGCCAGCTTAACATGCTTGGCAGAGTTTGATATTTTTATATTTTTAAAAACAATATCCCAGTCAAAATCTTGTGTTGAAACTAAAAACTTCAAATCAAACAACGCAAACAATATATTTTTCACTGAAGTCTTTGCGGTTATATTTTTAGCCAGATTTGTTATTGTAATAAACGCCAAATCCTCATTTACCGGTATCATACACTCAACACCGAATACGTTGATTTCCTTTGCGCGTTCCCAAAATCCGGCATTCAATTCACCGGCATATTTTGCAGCTTCTTTTGCGCCCAAATCATCCATCTTAAAAAACGTATGTATATCAAGTATCCCAATCCCGTCTTGATGAGTCATATCTATTGAATGATGCGCACCGCTGTCACCTTGAAACCCGCATTTGCGTGCTATTTCAACGGTTTGCGCATATTTGTCTGCCGGCACCAGAAAATCCACATCAGCCATAGGTCTTGCAAGCTCCGGACGCAAAGCCTTCATTGCCACACCTTTGAAAAGCATCGGTAAAATGCCGGATTTGTTAAGCTCTTTGCTCACTTTGGAGAAGTAGGACAGGGTTCTTATGTTTGAAAACTTATGGAAATCAATCAGTCCTTTAAGCCGCGGAGCCTCGTAGTCAGTAAATTTCAGCTCCGGATGCGCTTTCATCAGGTACGAAAACATTAATGCGGTGTATCCGCCCGCCGCCTCAATATCCCAATCTTCCAAAAACTCGTTAAGCGCCTGCTGGGACGGGTTTTTGGCGAAAATAATATTCAACAGCTTCTGGTCGCTATCTTTTACCAGTTCCCCATATATTTTTTCAGTTAGTCTGTCGGTCAAATTATTCATACTCTACATACAATAATACCACAAAAATAATTCAGTATTTAATAATATACCCAAAAAGGTATAGATTTGTAACAAAATATTAAATTAAAGCGCAAAGTCGCTGCCGGCAGGCAAGGTATCTTTTATTTTTTGAACCCAATCCTTGCTGCGTTGCGGTGCATGCGTCCAATCCATTGCGCAAAGCCCGCGCTGAACCCCGATTAGCCCTCTGAAAAATACATACTGCGAGTTTGCCGCCGCAAGTGACGAGTTCATATAGGTTTCTTGCGCATCAAGCACCTGTGCAATCGGCACTTTGCCTTTCAAATACAACTCCTTGACCTGCGTGTAGTTCTCTTTTGACGCAAACATGGCCTTGTAATTCTTATCAATACTGAAATATCCGGCAAGCGTTTTGTTGATACCATCGCGGATTGTCGCTTCCATAGTGATTTTCACCTCATCGCTGTACTTTTGCAGCTCCTCTTTTTCGGCTTTCACGCGCGCGATTTCGGCAAACTTTGTCCCGCCCTCAAACGGTTTCCACTGCGCATAAATGCCCAATCGTCCGAATGTCGGGTCAGCAGGCGGCAAGGTTATCGGTGTGCCCGGGATGGACATCGGGCTGGTAAAGTGCCTGTTGCCTAAAGATGTGTAATCATAGGATATTTTTGCATCCGGCAGGACAAATTTTTGGACATACATTGCCATCTCGTTATCCTTGACTTTCATTGCGGTTCTTAACTTTTCAAGCTCCGGTGCCACCTCAAACGCCTCATCCACAAGCATTTGCGTGAATGCCTCCAATTGTTTTGGCGTTATTACATAGTTTATGATGCGGATTTCGCTGGTGTAAAACGCCGGATCGCTTGCGGTCAGCTCAGCCAGCGCAAAATCCTGTTTCAAATCAAGATACAACAGCCGGCCGATTTCAAGTTTCAGATTTTTGTTTGCGGCCGTCATATCAAGCAGTTTTTGCTCGGAGATGCTCAATGTTGATGCCCACCGCAGCGCTTCTTCCGGCCCGCAGAATCCCATCTTCTCGCGAACCCGTGCAATCGCAAGATTTTCCCGCGATTCTTTTACATACTCTTTTTGCACGGCTATGACATTTTCCAAAATCAGCTGCTCAATGTATAAAAGCGCGATTTCCTTGCCCACATTTTGCTCGGTCATGAATTGTTCCGCTTTTGAAAAGTCAACCATTTTTTTCTTGATAAGAATATTTGTCACAAGCGCGGGCGAAAAAATAACCTGCTCGACGCCCAGCCCGAAAATATTTGTTTTTTCAGGGGTGGTGAGTTTTGCAGATTCGGCAAAATCCTCGTTGTATTGCTGGTATCCCATATTTACGCTGATAGTTGGCAGATACCGCAGCATTGCGCTGGTGCTGGCGCGTCTTGCCGCTTTGACAAGCAGTCTTTTGCGTTCAATATCAAGGTTTTGTTTGTTGATTGTCTCAAAAACTCCGGCGAGTGTAAAAACGGTCGGCGCCTTGTTTGTGATAATTTCCGCGTTATTCAAAATCCGCAAATGCGGGTCATAACCTATTTCTTCGGCTGTGTCTGCATTTATATAAAATATCTCGTCCTCAAAAAATGAGATGTTCTCGGATTGTTGAACCTGCCCGCGCAAAATCCCGCGGATATTAACAAAGCTCGCCTCGGCAACCTTGCGGTCCAAATCGTACGCGCCTGAGCCAAGCAGCACGCCAAGCTCGACATCTTCCTTGCCCAAAGTTGAATATGTCGGGAGTTTGCGCGAGTTAAGCGCCTTAATAAGCTCTTGTCGTTTGGCAATTGACAGGTTAAAAAGCGGTGTCAGTGCGACCGCATCGCAATCAGCCGGAATCGCGCCGAGCGTCTGCGTAATATCGTTTGTGGCGCTGACGGTCACAAAATCAATCCCCGGTATCTTTTGTGTGATTAATGTGTTCCAGTCTTTGCGGCTTTTGTAATAGTTTTCGTTCATCAAAATCGCTACTTTTTTGAAGTTCACAACCTTTTTGAAAACGATGACCCCCTTTGCCGATTGCTGCACAGGGTTGAAAAACCCTTCGCCCAGATCCCGCAGCCCGTACTGATCAATGGTTATGACGAACTTGTTTTTGTTTTTAAGCTCTGAAAAATACTTTGTGGAAAGGTAACCCAGCGAGATAACAACACCGGCGTTTGAGGACAAAGCCTTGTTGCTGGCTGATTTCACGCTGTCAGCGTTCCAATTGCCGACAAATATCAGCTCTTTTGGAAACTCCGCTTTATAATCCGGCGCGCTTGATTTAATTATTGTCTTTTTAAAATGTTCAAGCACCTGATCGTTTTTATCTGACGGACCGTCAAAAACAAACGCGTATTTCATTACAGGCGCTCCCGGTTTATACTGGACCGCCGGCTGCTGCGGCGTATCAGTCACCGCGCATGCCATGTTAAAACATAAGCACAAACCCAAAACCGCACTTAAAACTATGCGAATAAGCATCTTCCTTTTACTCCCAATTCTTCAACCATCTTATATTATTAAAAAAAAGAAATTATGTCAACAAATTGTAACATAACCCAAAAGTGCAAAAGCAGACACAAATTTTGTTGACGACTCACCGTTCAACAAATGCCGCGTCTAAGTGACGTATTTGCCGGTCTTTCGCATGTCTTGATAACCGTAGCATTGTGTGCAGCCGACGTTATTGCTCGGCGGCGCCTCGCCGGATAGCATCTTTTTGGCGTAGATATAATCCGGATGGTTCAGCGCGTTCAGCAGCCCGACCTTGACCACATCCACATCAAAATCCTTCCAGTAATTTATGCAGCAGCCCATAAGCCGGCCGTTCCAATTGATTTGCGGGAAGTACCACAGTCCGGCGCAAACATTGTATCTTAAAAAATCCACCTCTGTGCTGTAATGCTCGTTGAGCGAGCGTTTTTCGCGTTCAACGAACGCCAAATCTTTTTTGGCAATCGGTGAATATCCCACAAACCAATTGTCCGCGTAAGAAAAATCCATATTCAGCTCTTTGGCCATCTTCCTTGCCTTTTTCATCTCGCAAACATTGTGGCCAAAAATGACGTATTTCCAAGTTAGTTTTGGAAACTCGCTCCCCTGCTCGGCCTTACGCGCGTTTATCTTTTTAATATTATTAATAACGGTGTCAAGATTCCCGCCGCGCCGGTAGATTGAATAAACATCCTGGCTTGCGCCGTCGATTGAAAATGCTATCTCTTTGACCCCGTAATCAACAAGTGCGTTTATGACCTCATCGGATATTGTGTTGCCGTTAACCCCGCCCAGTGCTTGCAGCGATATATTTTTTTTATGGCAGAATTTCAATATATCAATCAAATCCGGGTTCAAAAATATCTCACCGCTTGCGACCAGCTCAATTGTTTTTATATCGTGGCTGCCGACGATTTTTTTGAAATTTTTGAACGGCATCATACCGAGCCCTTGCGGTCCGCCGCCTTCTTTTGGCGGGCAATTACGCCAGCATCCGGGGCAATTGAGCTGGCACATTGTGCAAATATCTATCCGCAGCATATCAGGCAGCTGGCTTTCTGATTGCAGCGGTGCCGTCGGATATTTTTCAGATGCAAGCAGATTGCTGCACCCCAGACCTCCGCAACAGGCAACCCCAACAACCCCGGCGGTTTTGATAAAATTTCTTCTATTCATGCGCATACCGCATTTTAACTTAAAACCGCATTCTCGTCAAGTCAGCCTTACGAATACGGACGTTTTCGGGGGTGACCTCAACGAGTTCGTCCTCGGCGATATATTCAAGACAGTCTTCAAGCGACATCTGTTTTGGCGCCTGCAATGTCACCAAAACATCCGCCGTTGCGCTGCGCATGTTGGTTAATTTCTTTGTTTTGCAGATGTTCACAACGATATCTTGCGGCCGGTTGCACTCACCGACAATCATTCCGCGGTACACCTTAGTTTTTGGCGTCACAAAAAAAACCCCTCTGTCCTCAAACTGCGCGAGCGCATAAGGAATCGCCTCGCCCTGTTCGTGCGCGATAATTGACCCGTTGCGCTGGCGCGCGATATCACCTGCAAACGGCCTGTAATTCAAGAATGTATGGTACATTATGCCCTCGCCGCGTGTCATTCTGATAAACTCGCTTCTAAACCCGATAAGTCCGCGCGCGGGGATATGGAACGTCAAAGTCGTGCGGCCGGCGCCTGTTTGCATATCGCGCATCTCGCCTTTTCTGCCCGCAAGCCGCTCTATCGCGCTGCCCGCATACGTTTCCGGCACATCAATAATGAGATTTTCGTACGGTTCGCAAAGTTCCTGATTAATTGTTTTGAAAATAACCTCCGGCTTTGAAACCGCAAACTCAAACCCCTCGCGCCGCATCGTCTCTATCAAAATCCCAAGATGCAGCTCACCGCGCCCGCTCACCCTGAAAACATCCGTGCTGTCAGTATCTTCAACGCGCAGACTCACATTTTTTTCAAGCTCGTCATACAACCGTTTTCTAATCTGGCGGCTGGTGACAAATTTTCCTTCTGTGCCTGCAAACGGGCTGTTGTTGACAGAAAAATTCATCTGCAAAGTCGGCTCATCCACCGTAATCAGCGGCAGCGCCTTAACGCAGTCGTTTGCGCAAATCGTCTCACCTATCTGGATATCGGCAAACCCTGCGACCCCGACGATATCGCCCACGCCGGCCTGATCAATCTCAACCCTGCCCAAATCCTTGAACCCGAAAAGTTTTGTAATCTTGCCTTTGGTTGTCTTGCCGTCAGCGTGCACAACGGTCACCTGCTCCTGCGATTTAATTTTTCCGTTCACAATCCGGCCGATAACAATCCGGCCTACATACTCGTTGTAATCAAGTGTTGTCGCCTGAAATTGCAGCGGTTTTGTCTCATCTGCAACCGGCGGCGGAACATTTTTTATAATGCAGTCCAAAAGCGCCGTCATATCAACTCTTTTTTCATCCAAATCCTTGATTGCAAACCCGTTCAGACTGCTGGCAAAAATAAACGGAAAATCAATCAGGTGTTCTTTATCTGTCAACTCGGTGAACAGGTCAAAAACTTTATCCAGCGTGGTCAGCGGCTCACCTGCCGGCTTGTCAATTTTATTCACCACAACAATAATTTTCAACCCCAGTTCAAGCGCTTTTGAAAGTACAAAACGTGTTTGGGGCATCGGGCCTTCCGCTGCGTCAACAATCAGCAGCGCACCGTCAACCATCCCGAGAACCCGTTCAACCTCACCGCCAAAATCAGCGTGGCCGGGGGTATCAACGACATTAATTTTGCACCCGTTGTAGTCAATCGAGATGTTTTTGGACAGGATTGTAATCCCGCGCTCGCGCTCAATATCGTTGTTGTCAAGCGCGCGTTCGTGCACCTGCTGGTTCTCTCTGAATGCGCCGCATTGTTTCAACAAGCAATCAACAAGTGTTGTTTTGCCATGGTCAACGTGAGCGATAATCGCTATGTTCCGGATGTTCTCGTTCGTGTTCATGAAATTTCCTATCGGGGTAACAAGGGTAACACCTTATTTTACGACGCTGATTTAGGATTTGCAAGCAAAACAGTAAAAATTGCGCCGCCTAAACTCTGTTTGAACACCATTGGATAAGGTTTGAGTATAATTTTTCAACTTCCACATCGCCCAAATCAGGGATAGAGTCTTTCTCCATGCACGTTTTAAGAATCTGCCTGTTCTCTGCGTCCAATTTTTCAATCAACTTTATTTTTGTCGGCACATACTCATTTGTTTGCAGAAAATACTCGGCCTGCACAATAAAAAATGTCATTTTATAAAGCATAGCAAGGCTTTGTTTAATATCTGCGTCATACAAAAACGAGTGACATGCCGCGTGGTAAAGGTTTTGCGCACCGGATTTTACGGCGGCTTTGACATCATCTGATGTAAGCGGCGCTATAAAATCATTCAAGCTCCCGTAAATCGGTTTTGTATCGTAGACAAATTGGAACAAATCCGCCTTTGACCAGTTTTCAATCTCGGACTTGCCGGAGATAAACCCGCAGGCTTTTTCAGGATACGGCATGGATTTTACAATATTTTTGTAGGCTTTCAGCTCATCAAGCGTCACCCTATCCAAAATCACAACCATATCAACATCACTGCTGCCCGTTGCCTCACCGCGGACATAACTGCCCTGACAGCCAAGGAAAAGAAGCCTCTCTTTAAACTCTGATTTTATTTTTGCCTGAATCTCGTCAAGCCAGTTTTGAAAATTGAAATCTGTCATAAGCCAATCATAGCACAGGCCGGCCTAAAATTCAATTCAAATAATCTTGAAAATTTTTCTGTTCAACCTTGTACCCGCAGCCCTCGTGCAGTTTGCCGGGGTAATTAATCCGTTTGGCCGGATACCTGCGGCAAAATGACGGCCGCTTTTTGTACACAGAGCAAAGCCCGTCATCGGTTACGTATTTGCACGCCAACACCAGATTGTTGTCCTCGTCTTTTCCTATTATGCTGAACCTGCGGTACGACGGGTACAAAAATTGCATTATTTTGAACTCGTTTTCCGTATCAACATCGCGGCAGTACAAGTATCTGCAGCACTTGCCGCATTTGTGGCATGCGCCTGTGATTTCGTATTTCATGCGCTGCGGCACAAAATGCGACATAAATTCAGCGAATAATCCAACAAAAAAAGACTTCATTGTCGGTATTGTATCATAAAAAGAAAAATAACTTGGGTCTGTTAGACAATCTTGGAACTTATTTGATTATTTTGCCGACAAAATTCAATCTTACGTATTTTTAGAACGTATACTTAATAAAAATCGCACGTTATGATTAGTTTATGAAAACAAAACTTGAAAAAATACACGAAAAGATTGCGGATTTGGATATGCGCCAAAAAATATCAAAAGAACTCAACATTATTTCTAATGAACTTGATGCGTTGTGCGTTGATAATTAATTGTTAAGGAGTCTTGATTTTCTTTTAGAAAAGTAACTGGGCTGTACGTGATTTGAACACGTGACCCCTTGCGTGTCGAGCAAGTGCGCTACCACTGCGCCAACAGCCCATAATATACTTTTGCTTACTTTTCTTTAAGAAAAGTAAGGCGACACCCAGATTCGAACTGGGGGTAAGGGCTTTGCAGGCCCCTGCCTTACCACTTGGCCATGTCGCCATAGACTTAATTTTATCTAAAACATGAATTAATAGCAACCTTCGTAGGCGTCAATGTACATCTGCCGAATCTCGTCCATCAGCGGATAAGCGGGGTTCGCGCCGGTTGTTTGGTCATCAAACGCGCACTCAACCAATGTGTCAAGCTTTGCATAAAACTCTTTCTCATCCACGCCGTATTCACGGATTGATGCCGGAATCCCGATATCTGATTTGAGTTTTGCAACGGCCGCTAACAACAATTCAACTTTTTCATCGTCTGTTTCGTTTGCCTGTGCAAGTTTCAGGTTGTCCACGATTTGCGCATATTTTGCCTTCGCGTTCGGGAACTTGTATTGAGCAAAGGTCGCCTGTTTTGTCGGGCAATCGTTTGCGTTGAACCGGATGACCTGATTGATTAACAATGCGTTAGCGATACCGTGCGGGACGCCGAACTCTGCGCCGAGCTTGTGCGCCATACCGTGGCAGATACCAAGGAATGAGTTGGCAAACGCCATCCCTGCGATGGTTGCGGCATAGTGCATTTTTTCGCGCGCAAGCAGGTCAGATGCCCCGTCGTTGTACGAGCGCACGAGGTATTTGAAGATTAACTTGATTGCCTCAAGCGCGTTTGAGTTGGTGAAATTTGTTGCCATTGACGAAACGTATGCCTCAATTGAGTGGACAAGCGCGTCAATCCCGCCTGCTGCGGTGAGTGCCGGCGGCATCTGGTCAACGAAATTCGGGTCAATGATTGCCATGTGCGGCGTCAAAGCGTAGTCCGCAAGCGCGTGTTTGGTGTGGGTTTGCTCGTCTGTTATGACGGCAAACGGCGTCACCTCGGAACCTGTTCCGGAAGTCGTCGGGATGCACACCATTTGTGCTTTTTTACCCAAATCAGGGATGTTTACGATACGTTTTCTTATATCCATAAACCGCATCGCAATATCTTCAAAATCAATACCGGGCTGTTCGTACATAAGCCACATAACCTTTGCCGCGTCCATAGGCGAGCCGCCGCCGAGTGCTATGAAAACATCCGGTTCAAACGGCGCGATGATGTTGAGCGCCTCTTTTATGTTTGCGATAGTCGGGTCAGGTTTTACGTCAAAGAAAATCTGGTAATCCACACCGATTTCGTCAAGCACGCTTGTCACAGCGTTTGTGGCGCCGGAGTTGAACAAAAATCTGTCGGTCACGATAAACGCGCGTTTTTTACCTTCAAGCTCACGCAGCGCAAGATCGGTCGCCCCGCGTTTAAAGTAAATTTTCGGCGGAAGTTTATACCAAAGCATGTTTTCTCTCCTTTCAGCTACCGTTTTATAGTTCAAAAGATGTTCCACTCCAACGTTTCCGCTGACGGAGTTTTTGCCCCACGAGCCACAGCCGAGTGTCAGCGACGGTTCCAGCTTGAAGTTATAAAGATCGCCGATACCGCCGTGTGAGGACGGTGAGTTTACAAGCAGCCGGCATGTCGGGATTTGTTCGGCGAAATACTGCACGCGGTTTTTCACATCAGGGTGCTCAATTGCTTTGCTGTCGCATGTTTGGATGCCGCGGACTTTTAGCGAGCAAACATTTTTTTCATCGTTTGTGTCAGTGTACAGCGCGGCGCTGTGGCCGAGCCCGCCGAGTTTCAGCAGCTCGTGTGCGATAAAAACGGCGTCTTCAAAATCTTTTGCCTTATAGAACCCGAGGATTGGTGAGAGTTTTTCATACCCGTATGGGCTGTTGCCCGTGTAGTCGGTGTCTTCCGCGATAAGGATTTTTGTTTTCTCAGGCACCTTGAACCCTGCCATCTGCGCGATTTTTGCGGCGCTTTGACCGACTATTTCGGAGTTGACAGCACCCGATTCGGCAAAAATTATCTTACCCAGTTTTGTTTTTTCCGCCTCGCTTAAAAAATAGCAGCAGCGGTATTCAAACTCTTTTTTCACCTCGTCATAAACATCTGACACGACGACGACCTCTTGTTCGGACGCGCAAATCATGCCGTTATCAAAGGTTTTTGAAAGGATTATGGATGAAACCGCCATCTTAAGATCAGCCGTCTCGTCTATTATCGCCGGCACGTTACCCGGACCCACACCGATTGCCGGTGTGCCGGACGAATACGCGGCCTTCACCATACCGGGACCGCCGGTGGCAAGGATACAAGCGATATCGGGATGCTTTAAAATCATCTCGGACGCTTCTTTTGACGGCTCGTCAATCCAGCCGATAATATCAGCCGGTGCGCCTGCTGCAACAGCTGCTTCAAGCACAATCCGCGCAGCCTCAACGGTGCATTTTTTCGCGCGCGGGTGCGGCGAGAATATTATCCCGTTACGGGTTTTAAGCGCAATCAAGGCCTTAAAAATAGCGGTAGATGTAGGGTTTGTTGTCGGAATAATCCCGGCAATCACGCCAAGAGGCTCTGCGACAACCTTAATCCCGTTTATTCTGTCTTCTGAGATGACCCCGCAGGTTTTTGCGGTTTTGTGTTTGTTGTAGATATATTCCGCGGCATAGTGGTTTTTAATAACCTTATCTTCCAAAATACCCATGCCCGTTTCTTCAACGGCAAAGCGTGCGAGAGGAATCCGCGCCTTGTTCGCCGCTGCCGCTGCCGCCTTGAATATTGCGTCAACTTGCTGCTGGCTGTATTTTGCATAGCGCTCCTGCGCCGCTTTTGTTCGTTGTATCAAATCTTCTAGATTATTCATAGCCTTATTATACCCTAGATATGAATTTTTGTAAATGCGAAAACCGGCTTACTGACAATTTTTATTTTTACGCTGTTTTATATCCTTGGAAGTATAGGAGGTATGAATTATGATTTCTGCAATAACACCAACATCTTTGAAAAAGATTGCTAATACACTGGCAGAAACCGCCAAAAGGCCGGTGCAAACACCTGACTCTTTGTTATTGGGGTCGTTACTTGAAACTGCAAGAATGAAACCCACACCTAATAATCTCGCAGCCGTAAACGAGGTTTGGGGTCGTGTTTTAAATAAAGTTGCCTAAAACATCAAGCCCGCTTCACGCGCTGCATCGGCTAACGCTGCCACACGGCCGTGATACAAAAATCCGCCGCGGTCGAATACAACACATTCGACTCCGGCTTTTTTGGCTTTTTTCGCGATGGATTCACCGACAACTTTTGCTGCCTTTATGTTGCCGCCGTGTTTTAGTTTCAAATCAGCCTCAACAGAAGACGCTGACGCGATTGTTTTGCCGCTGACATCGTCAATAAGCTGTGCATAAATGTGCTTTGTGCTGCGATACACTGCCAGCCGCGGAAACTCGGCTGTACCCGCAACTTTAAGTCTTACTTTTTGGTGACGTTTTTGCGTCTGAACTTTTCTTGTTTTAGTTTTTATCATTTTTATTCTCCTCACCCGAACCGACTTGCCACCCGCAAGAGTTCATCTGGGCTTACTTATTACTTCTTGCCTGCTTTACCTGCCTTGCGTCTGATGTATTCGCCTTCGTAGCGTACACCTTTGCCCTTGTAAACTTCAGGCGGACGCTTACCGCGAATTTCTGATGCCACATCACCGACAGTTTGTTTGTTAGAGCCTTTTACACTGATTTTTGTGTTGGCCTCAACGGCAATTGTAATCCCTTGCGGCGGTTGGACTTTTACAGGGTGCGAATACCCCAGCTGCAAGTTCAAAACCTGACCTTCCATGTTGGCACGATATCCAACACCCTGGATTTCAAGTTTCTTTTCGAACCCTTCTTTGACACCTTTAACGGCGTTTGCCATCAATGTGCGCGACAATCCGTGCAGCGAACGCGCGATACGCTCGTCATTTATACGCTCAACAATCACCTGATTGCCGTCAATTTTTACTTTTATCTCCGGACGGAACTCAACAGACTCCTCGCCCAGCGGCCCTTTCGCCGTGAATTTGTTTCCTTCTAGTTTAACCTCAACCCCGGACGGGATTTCTATCGGCATTTTTCCTATACGTGACATGGTTTTTTCCTTTCTTTGGACTTTTCTGTCAATTGTGTCCTAATATCAATATACGTAGCAAAGAACTTCGCCGCCGACGTTTTCTTTGCGCGCTTTTCTGTCTGTCATCAAGCCCTTGCTTGTTGAAACTATCGCGATACCCATCCCGCCGAGTACTTTCGGCAGACTTTTGGATTTGGAATAAGTTCTCAACCCGGGTTTTGAAACCTTTTGGAGCTTTGTGATAACCGGTTTGTTGCTCTGGTCGTATTTCAATGTGATTGTAAGCGTCTTGAAGCTGTTGGTTTTTTCTTCACTGTAATCAGTGATGAAACCTTCTGATTTTAACAGTTTCGCCAACTCTAATTTAAGCTTTGATGAGGGCATTTGGACGCTCTCGTGAGAAACAAGGTTAGCGTTTCTGATTCTTGTAAGCATATCTGCTATCGGATCTGATGTTGTCATTGTTTTTTCCTTTCATTACTTGCCGGAACACGTGTCCGGTAGTTTAACTGCATCCCTTTGCGGGGCCGCGGGCGGGACAACCCGTGCCGGCTGCTACCAGCTGGCTTTTGTAACGCCCGGCAGCAGTCCTCTGTGAGCCATTTCTCTCAGGTGGATTCTGCACAAACCAAAATCACGGTGGTATCCGTGCGGTCTTCCGCAGATGCTGCAGCGGTTATGAAGTCTTACTTTCGGGTACTTACCCGCAGCTGCGAGCTTCATCCGGCGCTCTTCTTTGTTAATCATTGCTTTATTAGCCATTTTGTTCTCCTGTTAATTTTTTGAACGGCATCCCAAGAAGGCTCAACAATTCTCTTGCCTCGTCATCGGTGTTCGCCGTTGTGATTATTGAAACGTTCATACCTTTTACCAAATCAACTTCTTCGTAGCTGATTTCAGGGAAAAGAACCTGTTCTTTCAAGCCCATGGTGTAGTTTCCGCGGCCGTCAAAGGCTCTCGGGTTGATACCTTTAAAGTCCCGGATACGCGGGAGCACAACGCAGTTGAGCTTTTGCAAGAAATCATACATCATCTCGCCGCGCAGCGTGACCATCGCGCCGACCGGCATACCTTCGCGCAATTTGTACGTCGCAATAGACTTTTTTGCCTTGGTTACGACGGATTTTTGCCCGGCGATTTTTGTCAATTGAGTTTCAATCGCCTCGGCTAATTTTGAGTTGTGGGATGCTTCACCCACACCCATATTCAGCACGATTTTGTGAAGCTTCGGTACCTGATGTAAATTCTTGTAGCCGAACTTTTCTGTCATCGCCTTAACGACTTCGTCCTTGTATTTTGCTCTTAAACTTTTTGTCTTTGCCATTTTTTACCTCTAAACATCCAGTTGCTCGCCGCATTTTTTGCATACGCGAACTTTTGTATCATCTTTAATTTCGTGTTTTACTCTTGTGGGTTTGTCACACGCCGGGCAAACCACCATAATATTTGATGAATTCATCGGCGCTTCCATTTTTATCAATCCGCCTTGAATCCCTGCTGCCGGCTGCGGTTTTTGGGCTTTTGTAACCATGTTTATACCTTCAACAATCACCTTTGATGATGCCGGGTCAACACTTCTCACGTTGCCGATTTTACCTTTGTCTTTGCCTGCAAGCACAATCACCTTGTCACTTGTTTTTACGTTTAATTTTCTTTTTGTATCTTTCATAATTTACCTTTGTCTTTCTCGCTCGCCTTCAGCGGCTCCGGAGCAAAACCCCTTTCAGCCTCGGCTCGCTCGCGCTATATTACCTCCGGCGCAAGTGAAACGATTTTCATGTAGCCTTTATCTCTTAACTCACGCGCCACGGGCCCAAATACGCGTGTCCCGCGCGGGTTGCCGTCTTTGTTGATTATAACCGCGGCGTTCTCGTCAAATCTTATAACCGAGCCGTCGTTACGTTTGATGTCGGCTTTTGTTCTTACCACAACCGCTTTCACAACCTCGGACTTTTTAACACCCATATTTGGTGTTGCATCTTTGACGGTCGCGACGATTTCATCGCCGACGCCTGCGAACACCTTGTTTGAGCTGCCCATCACACGGATGCAAAGAAGCTCCTTTGCGCCTGTGTTATCTGCTACTTGTAATCTGCTTTCCTGTTGAATCATTTTTTCTTTCCTTATCGCGTCTTGGGGTCGGCCAAAACCGCTTACCCTACTTTGCTTTCTCCACTACTTCAAGCAGCGCCCAGCGTTTGCCGCCGGAGATTGGTTTGGATTCTACAATCTTTACCGTATCGCCTTCACTGCAAACATTCTGTGCATCGTGTGCTTTGTAGTTTTTGTTTGTCTCCATAATTTTTTTGTATTTGGAGTGTGCTTTGTAATCCGCCACTTTCACGACAATAGTCTTGTCCATTTTGCTGCTGATTACCGTACCTTGTTTCTCTTTTTTTGGCATTTATTTTTCCTCTGCGCCGATTTTTGTGTCATCTTGCGGGGATGCCGGCGCCTTCATTTACCCCTTTATTTGGCTTTGCTGCCTGTCTTTTTAACTGCCGCTTTTGATTTTGCGGTTGTTTTTGCCGCTACTTTCTTCGCTGCAGGCTTTTTAGCTGCCGCCGCTTTTTTTGCAACAGGTTTTTTCGCAGCCGCTTTTTTCGCCGCAGGAGCCGCTTTTTTTACAGTTGATTTAACCGCTTTTACTTTTTTGGCAGGTTTTTTCGCAGCTTTTGCTTTATTTTTTTCTTCGATACCAAGTTCTTTTTCTTTGATAACGGTGTTAGCCTGCGCTATGTTCTTTTTTGTTTTTGAAATAGCCGCTGTGTCTTCAAGTTTGTGCAAAGCAAGCTGCAATCTGTAACCGAAAAGGTCTGCTTTCCAGCTGCCAATCGCATTTTTCAAATCTGCTACTGATTTTTCTCTTAATTCGTTGATTTTCATTTTTTCTGTTCCTTTTCTATTATCTTCACTTTAATTGGTAATTTTTGCGCTGCAAGCTCAAGGGCTCTTACTGCGATATCCCTGTCAAAGTAATCCAATTCAAACATAATTCTTCTTGGTTTAACGACAGCTACCCAGTATTCAAGGTTGCCTTTGCCCGAACCCATACGGGTTTCAGCCGGTTTTGCGGTGATTGGTTTATCAGGGAAAATTTTAATCCAAACATTACCGCCCCGTTTGATTTCACGGGTCATTGCACGACGGGCAGCCTCTATCTGACGGCTTGTAATCCAGCCGGGTTCTGCTGCCTGTATCGCGTATTTGCCGAATTCAAAGTCCACCCCGCGGGTTTCGTGACCTTTCATACGGCCCTTCATCATTTTTCTGTGTTTTGTTTTCTTTGGCATTAACATTTTTCTGTTTCCTTATTCTTTGTCGTTTAGACTTGACGGGCAACCTGCCCATTTACCTTTATTCGGTTTCAATCGCTTTACGTTTGCCGCGGCCTGTTCTTTCGCCGCGTTCGGGTCTGTCACCGCGCGGTGCTGCGCTGAACCCGCCCTTGTCGCTTTTTGCTTTGATGTTGGCATCGGCTTTTTCGCCCGGCATCAGGCTGCCTTTGTAAACCCACACCTTAACACCGATTTTACCCATCATTGTATCAGCTTCGGCAAACCCGTAATCCACGTCCGCACGCAATGTTTGCAGCGGGATTCTGCCTTCTTTTGCCCATTCGGAACGCGCGATTTCCGCGCCGCCCAAACGGCCTGAGACCATAACTTTTATACCTTGCGCGCCGGCTCTCATTGTGCGCTGCATTGATTGTTTCATCGCACGGCGGAACGCCACACGTTTTTCAAGCTGCTGGGCAATTGATTCGGACACAAGCTGCGCGTCCACATCAATGCGTGCAACCTCAACCACATTCAAAACAACCGGTCTGCCAAGGAAGTTTGTAACGTCCTTTTTCAAATCCTCAATCCCTTGTCCGCCGCGGCCGACGATGATACCGGGTTTTGCGGTAACAAGCGTAATTGTGGTGCTTTGAGCTTTGCGTTCAATAAGTATTTTAGAGATACCCGCGGTGTAAAGCTTCTTTTTCAGGTATTTGCGAATTTTCGCGTCTTCCGCGACGAACTCTTTGTAATCCTTGATTTTCGCATACCAAGTGCTTGTCCACGGCTGGATGATTCCCACTCTAAATCCGGTTGGATGTGTCTTTTGTCCCATTGTTACCTTTTTTCCTTTTCTTTTTGGGTCTTGGAGGATACCCCTCCGTTTACCCCTACTTTATGTTGCTAACTTTCAGTGTTAAGTGTGATGTGCGTTTCAGCCTTGAATACATACGGCCTTGCGCTCTTGGTCTTGCGCGTTTGTATGTGACGCTTTCGTCCGCAAAGATTTCTGATATCTTCAGGTTGTCGGCGCTCATACCTTTTTGCTGTGCGTTTGCGATAGCGGCTTTAAGATTTTTCTCAACCACTTTCGCTGCAAAATACGGCATAAATTTCAGCAAATCCAGCGCCTCGGCGACATTCTTACCGCGAACCTCGTTGATTACACGGCGCATTTTTCTTGCCGTCATCTTAATATTTGATTGTTTTGCTTGTGCTGTTGTAGTCATGATTATTTAATCCTTATCTAGATTTCTTACGGCGTCTGACTATTAGTTTATCAGAAGCCTTGCCTTTTTTACGTGTTTTGTAGCCCAGAGCCGGTTTGCCCCAAGGTGTTTTCGGGTGTCCGCCGGGACCTGTTTTACCTTCGCCGCCGCCGTGAGGGTGGTCGCACGGGTTCATCGTCACACCGCGAACGGTTGGTTTGATACCCAGATAACGTTTTCTGCCGGCTTTACCCCAGGTCAGGTTTTTGTACTCGGAGTTGCCCAGAACGCCGATTGTTGCCATGCATTCTTTGCGAACCATTCTCATCTCGCTTGACGGCATCTTCAACGTAACATAGTTGCCTTCTTTTGCCATAACCTGCGCCGAGTTGCCCGCTGCTCTGACCATTTTGCCGCCGCGGCCTGCGATAAGCTCAACATTATGAACCAATGTACCGAGCGGAATCAAATCAAGCGGCATCGCGTTGCCGTTTTGAACAGGCGCATCAGGGCCGCTCAAAATCACATCACCAACGTTAATACCTTCCGGTGTCAAGATATATCTTTTTTCACCGTCAGCGTAGAACACCAGTGAAATCCGCACATTACGGTTCGGATCGTACTCAATGGTTTTAACAGTCGCCGGAACACCAAACTTTTCGCGTTTGAAATCTATCACACGATAAGCGCGTTTCACCCCGCCGCCTCTGTGACGGCAAGTGATTCTGCCGGTATTATTTCTGCCCGAGTGTTTTTTAAGCGGTTTCAAAAGCGATTTTTCAGGCGTGCTTGTTGTGATTTCCTGATAATCTGCCTTTACCATGCCTCTTTGACCCGGTGATGTTGGATTAATTTTACGTGTTGCCATTTTTTTGTTCCTTATTTACGTTTAGCTTTATCAGCTGCGTGACCTTTGTACATGCGTGTCGGCGCGAACTCGCCTAATTTATGTCCGACCATTTGTTCTGTTACATATACCGGCACGTGTGTTTTACCGTTGTGTACCGCTATTGTGTGCCCGAGCATATCAGGCGCTATCATTGATGCGCGCGACCAAGTTTTTACGACCTTTTTTTCGTTGTTCGCATTCATTTTGTTGATTTTGTTTTGTAATGCCTCTTGTACATAAGGCCCTTTTTTTAACGATCTTGCCATTTTCTTTCCTTTTTTCTTGAAGTTTAGGGTAACAACCTTATCATTTGCCCCTAAATCTCCGTTAATTCTGTGATTGGGTCACCTTCAATTGTTACAATTGCTTTTTTGCTTGAATCTGTTCTGCCGAACTTGTATCCCATGCGTTTTGCGTGCGACGGCATGTAAACCGTTTTTACGCTCTTGACTTTTCTGCCGGGGAACGCCAACTCAACCGCTTTCGCGATTTCTATTTTTGTCGCGTCTTTTACAACTTCAAAAGTGTATTTGCCCATTGAAATCGCGGTCATTGATTTTTCCGTGATTAATGGTTTTTTAATTATGTCGTATAATTTTTCTTTTGTCATGACCCAAGCCTTTCAGTTATTTCGCCCACGGCAGATTCGGTTACAACCACAAAATCCGCTTCCAGCAAGTCTTTTACATTCAGGTTTGACGGCAAAAGCAATCTGACGCTCGGTATGTTGCGCGCTGCAAGCTCCAAATAGCCGTTCTCAGCCGCTTTCAAGTCAGCCACGATAAGCACTTTACCGTTGACGCCGAGTTTTTCAAGCGCCGCAACCATCAATTTTGTTTTAGGTTCTTTGATTGCGGAGAAATCTTTTACCACAACCATTTGCTCGCTTCTTGCGGAAAGCGCTGATTTAAGCGCCAACTTTCTCGCTTTTTGCGGCATGGCAAAGCTGAAATCTCTTGGCTGCGGGCCAAAGATAACGCCGCCGCCTTTGAACAACGGTGAACGGATTGAACCTGCTCTTGCACGGCCGGTCCCTTTTTGTCTCCACGGTTTTCTGCCGCCGCCTGCAACCTCGGCTCTTGTTTTTGCGCAAGCGCTGCCCTGACGCGCGTTATTCAACTGGCGGCGCAGCGCAAGGTGCATAACGTGCAGGTTTGGCTCAACACCGAAAACACCTTTTTCCAAAGTGATTTCGCCTAATTGTTTTCCGTTTATGTCTAGTACTTTTGTCATTTTTTTCTTCTTTCCTTGTAATTCTTTAGCGAGTATCCTTTTCTCAGGTCAAGGGCTCAGCCCTTGTTCCATTTTGTTCTTGTTGGTACGATTGTCACCAGTCTGCCCTCGCAGCCCGGTACCGAACCTTTTACTAAAATCAAGTTTTTTTCCGCGTCCACTTTAACAAGTTTCAATTTTGAAACAGTAACGCGCTCGTTGCCCATGTTGCCCGCCATGCGTTTGCCTTTGATAACGCGGCTTGGCGTGGTGCCGGCACCGATTGAACCCGGTTCGCGGTGGTTTTTTGAACCGTGCGACATAGGTCCTCTTGAAAAATTCCAGCGCTTAACGGTACCTTGAAACCCTTTACCGATTGATTTGCCGGTCACGTCAACTTTTGCAACGTTGTCAAGGATTGAAAGCTCAATCGCCTGACCTACGGTGTAATCTTGCGGGTTGTCCACACGGAACTCTTGCAAGTGTCTGAAATTCGCCAGAGAGTTTTTCTTGAAATGTCCCATTTGCGCTTTTGTAAGGTGCTTTTCTTTCGCGGCAACCGTACCGACCTGAATCGCATCGTAACCGTCAGTTTTGACGGTTTTGACCTGCGTTACCACAATCGGGTCAACCTGAATAACAGTGACAGGCACAGCCAAGCCCTGTTCATCAAAGATTTGGGTCATCCCCAGTTTTTTACCTATTACACCTAGTGTCATTTTTGTCCTTTCCTTGCGAGCGCTGCGGTTGCGGGTGTTCCGGTCGCAGTTCACATTATTTAATTTCGTCATTCTGAACTTGTTTCAGAATCTCTTACAGTTTTACTTCAATATCCACACCTGACGGCAAATCCAGCCTTGAAAGCTCCTCGGTTGTCTGTGCTGTCGGTTCGTAGATGTCAATTATACGTTTGTGCGTTCTCATCTCAAAGTGTTCTCTTGATTTTTTGTCTACGTGAGGTGAGCGCAAAACGCAGTAGATACGTCTTTTTGTCGGTAGAGGAATCGGGCCTGCAACCTGTGCATCAGTTCTTTTTGCCGTTTCAACGATTTTTTCCGCTGACACGTCAATAAGCTTGTGGTCGTACGCTTTCAAGCACACTCGTATTCTTTGTCTTTTTGTTGCTGTTGCCATTTTTTTCCTTTCGACTTGTGCGGGAAAACAAGTTCTCGCCTCTTTCGGCTTATATTTCAAGGGTATTTTTTAATCCTATTATAAACAAAATCCGCTGTCAACAACATTTTTCTAGAATTGTTGCGGTTTCTTAATATTTTTATGTTATACTATTTAAATGGATATTTGGTTGGAACTTGAAAAATGTCTTAAAACCGCCGGAAATATAAGTTTTTGGTGGCGCGACGACGATGTGTGCGCGCCCAAGAAAAAACTCATCACCCTGACCAATATAAGATACGAGCGGAGGCTTGAAAGAACTCTCAAGCTGCTGGCAAAATACAACATCCCGGGCATTTTTGCGGTTATTCCGAAAAACTTTTTGGAGCACAAGGGCGGACAGTTTGAACTTATCCAAAAATACAACACATTCATCGCGCTGCACGGCACAGAACATGTTAATAAGTCAAAAACCGGCCCCAAATCTGAGTTTCCTGACGATTGCGATGTACAAAAAACCTTGCGCGAAATCCTTGAAAACAAAACAAAATTTGAAGAAGTTTTTAAAGACAGGCTTTTGCCGATGTTTGTACCGCCGTTCAATTCTATATGCGCGCTGCTCAAACAGCAATTGCTCGGTAACGGGTTCGCCGCTGTATCTGTCATAAACGCCGGCACGCACGAACCTTATAACGTTGATATAGATTTTATGGACTGGAATGCGCGCAAACTCAGACCCGAGCGGGAAATTCTCGCGCAGATTATCAACCTTATCAAAAACGGTCAAACAACGATAGGGTTTAACAATCACCACCACGCAATAAATATGTGCTCGTTCAAATTCCTTGAAAAATTAGTGCGTACTTTATCAGGATTTGACAACGTTAAATGGGTTCTGCCGTTTTAAGACTCCGCAGCCGCAGCTTTTTTAGTGCTTTTACGTTTTCTTTTTGGCGTGCCGTCAACTGTTGCGGCCGCTACTTTGATTTTGCGTTTTTTCGCGCGCTCTTGTTTTTTAATTTCTTCCTCGTCTTTTGCGCGGATGACAGGGATTGACAAAATGAGCGCCACCTGATCACCGTCTTGTTCAAGGTCAAGCACCAGTGCGTCTTTATCCATCTCCAAATATTTTGTAAGCAAGACAACCAAATCTTCTCTCATGCGCTCAAGTAACGCTGGGTTGAGATTTGTTCTGTCCTGCATAAGCACGACCCGCAAGCGGTTGCGCGCGGCATCTTTTGAGTTTTCCTGCTCTGTGTGGCGGAAAAACCCTAAAACCCGTTGGTAAATATCGTTAAAAAAGTCCATTATTTGCTCTCCTTTCTAACCTTATCCACAACGGTTTTGACAAGTTTTTTCACCTTTGTCAGTACGCTGGTTTCCTGTTCAAGGTCAAGGAAAGGCACGTTGTCGCCGCTGATTCTTTTGGCGACATTATGGAACGCTTTACCCGCGAGTGATTTTTCATCGTTGACAATCGGCTCGCCCTTGTTGGTAGAGCTGACAATCCCGGTGTCCTCGGGGATTATGCCAATCAGCTCGGCTGAAAGAATCTCCACAACGTCTTCCACGCTCATCATCTCGTTTGCCTTGATAAGTTTCGGGCGCACGCGGTTGATCAGAAGTTTGTAGCTTTCAATTTCTTCTTTTGCTTCCAAAAGGCCGATGATTCTGTCGCACAGCGGACATTTCAGGCGTTGTAACAACGATTGCCTCGCTCGCGCCGGCGATTGCGTTTTGGAACCCTTGCTCAATCCCTGCCGGGCAGTCAATCAGAACATAATCAAAATCTTTTTGAAGTTTTTTGCAGATATCTTTTAGCTGCTCGTCGGTGATTGCGGTTTTATCGCGTGTTTGCGCTGCGGCAAGCAGGCACAGGTTGGGATTTTTCTTGTCTTTGACGAGCGCTTGTTTAAGCTTGCAGCGTTCTTCAACGACGTCCACGATTGTGTAGACGATTCTGTTTTCAAGCCCTAAAAGCAAATCAAGGTTGCGCAGCCCCAAATCCGTATCAATCATAACGACTTTTTTGCCGGACTTAGCCAGTGCTGTGCCTATGTTGGCGTTGCTGGTGGTCTTGCCGACCCCGCCTTTGCCGGATGTAATTACTATTACTCGTCCTGTCATTTATTTTTCCTCTGCGCTGATTTTTTGTGTCATGCTGCGGGTCTGCCAGCGCGTTTCAGCCCCCTACTCCTCGTACAATTTTTGTATAATTATGCGTGAATTCTTTATGCTCGCCTCTTCCGGGATAAAGGATTCACTTTTTTGGATATACGGCAGGTTGACGCTGTCGGGTCTGCGTGCGAACACGTCCGCGATACGCAGCTGGATTGCGTTCATTTTCAACGCGCGGACACGCGCGTACCTGTTGTATTCTTCGTCTTCAAGCGCTGCGCCTGCGTGGGCGATACCGCCAAGAATCCCCCAAACCGTAATATCGCCTGATGCGACGATTTCGCAGCCCGGGTGGGCGCTGCCGATAACAACAATGTTGCCGTCGTAGCGGACGCTTTGGCCTGAGCGGATGTTGCGCTGGATGTAAAGCGTCTGGAGCTTTTCCGTTGCAAGGATACCTTGCCGGACTTCTTCCGTTATATCGTTGCCGTTGTCGTCAAAAACAAAGCTCGGTTCGTTCTTGGTGCGGCGGTACTCGTCTTTTTCGCGGCCTTCAATCGCCTTAATCACCTCGTCTTCAAGCGAGATTGCAGGCGGCGGCATTATGATAACCGAATCATCAGTCGCGGGCTTGTCAGCGGACTTTTCTTTTGCAGCCGGTTTGTCAGACGGTTTTTCGGATGTTTTTTCAGATATTTTTTCCTCCGGTGTTTCGGCGGAATCTTCCATCTCAAGCCGCGTGACCGGTTTTTCGTCATACTCGTAATCCCCTGCGTCAAAATAATCGTCGCCAAAGATTTTATCAAGCGCTTTTTCAAGCTCCGCGCTGGTTTTTTCCTTGCCGCCTTTTAGTTTGTTTGGGATTTCGGAGATTTTTATATTAAGCTCGTTTGCCGCAACGATTGTATCGGCCGAATCCGTGCATATGAATTTCAATTTGGAGTTCATGCACTCAACCAGTGCGCGGATACTTTGCAGCTCGGACGCGGACAGGTTGACAGAGCCGAGTTTCAGGCAGATATTTTTGTTCTGCGCGTCGGGCATACTCAACGTGCTGTTAATCTCATAAATAATTTCAGAGGATTTGCGGGCGTTGCTGACGTCCACTATAAAATCATTCTGGTTGTTTTTTTCCTTAGCCATTTCAAATCCTTTATTCGTACATGGTACATGAAAAAAACAAAAAGTAAAGCCGGCTATTTTCGGCCGGCTTTTACATTGCGCGAGCCAGTTGCCCGCTTATCTCTAATCAATCAGCTATGTGTAGAGTCGTCAGACTCCAATCTTTTTCTCTAAACTTTCGATTTGTTCTCTAAAATATCTCAGGAACAGAGTAATTTCTTGTCTAAAGCTGCAAGCTCCCGGCCAAACCAAATAGTTGTACATTTTTGTATCCTCCTACAAAATATGTAACGGTATTTTTGGGTAAGACTTTATAGTTTGTAACGAAGTGTAAAGCGGAATTTTTCATGATATAATTATTATCATGAAAATGTCTAAGCTATTTGTCCAAACGTTGAGAGAGTTTCCGTCGGATGCGGAGGTTGTGTCGCACAAAATGCTGGCGCGCGCGGGCTTCATCCGTAAGCTCTCCAGCGGAATTTATAATTATTTACCCCTGATGTGGCGGGTTTTGCGCAAAGTTGAAGCCATTGTGCGCGAAGAAATGGACGCCGCAGGTGCACAAGAGCTGTTGATGCCGTTTGTGCAGCCGCGCGAGCTTTGGGATGAATCCGGCCGGTGGGAAGTCTACGGTAAAGAGCTTATGCGGCTAAAAGACCGCCACAACCGCGAAATGTGCCTTGGCCCGACGCACGAAGAAGTCATAACCGCAATCGCGCGTGACGGGATAAAATCTTATAAGCAAATGCCTGTGAATTTGTACCAAATCCAGTCAAAGTTCCGTGATGAGGTGAGGCCGCGCTACGGTCTGCTCCGCGGCCGCGAATTTATTATGAAAGATGCGTACAGCTTTGACGTTGACCAGGACGGGCTTGATAAAGAGTATGATAATATGGCGGCGGCGTACACGCGGATTTTTGAGCGCTGCGGGCTCGCAACAAAGATGGTTCAATCAGACTCGGGCGCAATCGGCGGCAGCGTCAGCCACGAGTTTATGGTCATCACCGACCAGGACAGCGGCGAGGACACCGTTTTGTACTGTCCGGAGTGCGGCTACGCAGCAAACTCAGAGCGCGCAGTTTCTGAGTTAGAACCCGAAAAAACCCGCAGCACTTTGGCGCCGAAAGAATACCACACACCGGATATTAAAAGTATTGAGGATTTGGCGCGTCATTTTGGTGAGCCGACAAACGTGATTTTAAAAAGCGTTGTCTATATCGTAGACAAAAAGCCTGTGGTGGCCTACATCCGCGGCGATAGAGAAATCCAAGAAACGAAATTGAAAAACGCACTCGGCGCAAACGAAATCCGGCTTGCTTCCAACGCGGAGATTGAGGAAATCGGCTTGGTGCCGGGATTTATCGGGGTTAAACCTATTGAAATTGGCGCTCAAATGATTGTTGATAATTCCGTAGAAGGTATGGAAATTTTTATTGCGGGCGCAAATAAGAAAGATTATCATGTTGCGGGGAAAATTTGGGCAACACCGACATGTGACATCGGGCTTGCCAAAGAAAACGACAGCTGCGTGCATTGCGGCGCGGCGCTCAAAGTCACCAGCGGGATTGAGGTCGGCAACATATTTAAGCTCGGCACAAAGTATTCCGCGCCAATGAACGCAGTGTTTTTGGATGAGAACGGTAAGGCAAAGCCTTATGTGATGGGATGTTACGGGATTGGGATTTCAAGAACAGCAGCGGCCGCGGTTGAAGCCCACCACGATGAGTTTGGGATTAAGTGGCCGTACGCAATTGCGCCGTACCACGCCGTTGTTGTGCCGGTCAGCGCCGAGCAAATGCCCGTCGCGCAAGAGATTTACGAAAAATTGCAAGCCGCAGGCATTGAAACCGTATTGGATGACCGTGACGAACGTCCGGGCGTAAAGTTCAAAGACGCCGACCTGATAGGCTTTCCGTTCCGCATAACGGTCGGAAAAACAATAGCTGACGGACTTGTGGAATTTAAAGTCCGTTCAAACGGTGAAATGATTACGATTAAGCCGGAGGAAGTAGAAAATGCAATTAGAGCAAGAATTATTTAAAAGCGTTGAGGAAAAAACCCCGCAACACATCAAAGAATTGGACTTAATCGACCTTTCAAACCCGGAGGCGTTCACGTTTACGCTCACAAAAAAACATATTCAAGACCTCGGGTTAAAAGAATGGTTTGCCGGATACGAAAAAGAGGCAAAAGTCTCAACTGCGGGCATTCGCGGGCCGCAGAATATCCTTTACCCGCAGGATACGCGCTTTCCCATAAATCTCATCGGCATAACGCTTGCTACGGTTGCAAAGGCGCTGGTTGCGCGGGGTAAATGTAGCGGGGAGATTGTAAAGATAGCCGGCCGCGAGGTGCGCTACAACAGCGAGCTCTACCTTGACGCTATCGCCAGAATCCAGGCGGCAAACGGGATTAAGACACTTGTAAAATCCGGTACTATGCCAATCTGGATGGCGTCGTTTTTGGCGTTCAAACTGGACCTGTTTGGCGGCGAGTACATAACGTCTTCCCACGGGATTTCCGTCAAGAACGCCACAAAAGACCTTAATTCGCAAGGCAGCCAGTATCTGCCGGAAGAGTCAATGGAGTTTGTGGACAAAATCCGCGAAATCCTTGATGAAACCGAACGTACCGGCAGTTATAAGATAAAGTTTTCCGCAAAAAACGACCCGCTGATTGAAAATCTCAAAGGCGATATTGATCTGTACGCCAAGTACCTTAAATCCGGCGTGGCGGGGGCTGAAAACCTTGGCGCCATAAAATCCTGCGGCAAAAAAATTATTATTGAAAATGTGGGCGGCTGCGCATACGCGACGCTGAATAAGGTGTTGGAAAAGCTTGGTATCGCTGACAAATACGACTGGTTCAACACCGAAGAAGACCCGTTTTTCCACGGTATCGGCAAATACGACCACACGCCTGACGGCAAAAAGGCGTTCTACGACTATTCTGTGGACGCGACGGTCGTTGCAACGCGTCAGGACGGCACAAAGTTTTTTCCAGTGATTGAGACAATGGGTTACGACAAAAAATTAGCCGGCAAACCGTCCGGGACGGTTGTTTTAATCACCGACCCCGACCACGACAGGCTTACAATCACGCAGACAGAGCCGTCATCGCGAATTCCTGAGCTTGAACGCCTCGGTATTGACTATGTTCGGCTGGATGAGGATACTGTTTTGACTGTATTCAGCGCAAATCAGGCGTTTTTGATGCTGATGGATTTTCAGGGCAAAGGCAAGTCGGAGCAAGGCGCGCGGTTTATGATAAAAACCACTGCCTCCGCGCTGTCATGGGATGAGTGGGCGGCGAAAAACGGCGTGAAAGTGGTGAATGTGCCGGTGGGCTTCAAGGAAATCGCCAATATTATGAAGAAAGTTGAGTCGCAGGTCGGCCAAAACGTAAAAGTGGCGGATGTTTTCGGTAATGTGATTGAGCTGGGTAAAAACCCAAAACTTTTGTTTGCGGGCGAGGAATCCGGCGGGATGATCATGGGCACGGAAGAGCTTGTCCGCTCACAGTGCGGCCGCAGCGCTGTTGCGATGCGCGAAAAAAGCGCCGCAGAGGCGATAATTGTGGCATCTGCGCTCACGGCGGAACTCAAAGACACCCCATTGTCAGCGTATTTGGAAGAAATTTTTGACAAAAACTCCATCGTCGGTCGCTTTGACACGCGCGTGGATATTTCGTATTACAACGAGTCCGAGCCGGATATTGAAAAATTAAAACAGTCAAAAATTCTGGGCGAGGCAAAACGTACAAAAAATGATTTGTTTTATCTTTCGCTTGCAATCGCTTTGCGTGAGGGTGTTTTGGGGATTATTGATATCCGCACGATTTTAAATGACGCGTTCAAGAGCCTTATTTTTGACAACCTGAAAGCGGTGAAGTTCGTCGGGGACGGGACATATTTGGAGTTTACGGACAAGTTTATTGAAATCCGGCCGTCAGGCACCGACGCCAAAACAAAGGCCTACGGCGGCGGCTCGGACAAAAGAGTGATTGAGCTTTATGCGGGCGCGCTGGGCAACTATTCCGGTGAGCGCACGCAAATGCACCGCAAGTTTATATCCGACAATTTTTACGCCGCGGCAAAGGACAAGGCGATGAGCTACTATCTGGAGTTTGTCAACGGTTGAGCCAATCACCACGGATAGTCGTCTTTGATTTCCCAGCCGTCGTATTGGATGAGCAGACTGCAATAACTCGGCGAATCAGCGCAGTTTTGTACCAATTGTTCTCTTGTGCCGTTCCAAATCCCATTATGCACAACTCTGCCGTCTGTCCAAAACTCAAAATAATCTCTACTATTTAGCGGTTCACCTTCATCATACAAGGCGCATTTTCTATAATCAACACAGAAAATCACTTCAACGCCCACCTCACTAAGCGCTTCTTGTCGCTTTCTTAAATACATCCCGGAGCCGTCAGCAAAAGCTGCCGCAACCCCCCGGGTCAATTTTTCCACCGATATTGTTTGCATATAAGGTGCATAATGTACATTAAAAAATTCCAACATTACATCAGGGTTATTTGTGTCAACGCCTGTCCACATTGATGTTTCGTAACCGTTAGCCCTGCCCAAGCTTTCAGCCTGCTTAAAAATGGAAGCAAATTTCTTAATTCGCGTTTGGAGAACATTTTTCTGATAACTTATAATCAGACCCGGAATTGTCAACGAGGCGACAACCCCTATTACCCCAAGCGTAATCAAAACCTCTGCCAATGTAAAACCTTTTTTCATAAAGAAATTCTAAAAAACTTAGGCTGCAAACTAAAATACAAACGACTGCAAAAAGGGCTTACGCAAGAGGCACTCGCGGAAGTGATTGATGTGCACGAAAAATACATCGGCAAAATAGAAACCGGTACGCAAAATATCACAATCAAAACCCTCAACAGGTTTGCAAATGCGCTGCATATTGAGATTCACACTTTGTTGATGTTTGACTAGGCCTGGTATTTGCCGCTGTGCGCGGCGATTATTTTGTGCCGTCTGCCCCGTTTACCCCTTTGACCTGTTTTTGGATTTCGTTTTGGATTGCTTTCGGGTCAAACGATGAGTCAACGTACTCTATGCTCGCGGTTTTCTTCAAGGATTCAACCAGATTGTCGATTTGCTCCACTTGTTTTTGGTTTTGAAGATACGCTTTTATATCGTTTTTGATTTTTTCATAAGGCTGTGAACCTGCGGCCTGACGGTCTGTGACAAGGATTATGTGGTAGCCGTACGGTGATTCTATAACGATTTCGGTCATGGTGTTTGGTTTGAGTTTGAATGCCGCCGCAGAGAATGTCGGTACCATCTCCTCTTTGGCAAAGAATCCTAAATCCCCGCCGCGCTCGGCTGAGCCGGGGTCTTGGGAGTGTTCTTTTGCAAGTTTTGCAAAGTTTGACGGGTCTTTTTTGGCTTGCGCCAGAATATCTTGCGCTTTTCCTTTTTGTGCGGCCATTTCCTCGTTAACTTTTGCCTGAACCTGTTCGTTTGTCAGGTTCTTTTTCTCGTCGCGCAGTTTTTCTTCAATTTGTTTCGGGTTTGCTGCAAGCAAGATGTGCGATGCGCGGACGCGCTCGGGGTATTTGAATTTTTCAGGGTTTTGGTTATAGAATTTTTTGCAGTCGGCCTCGGTTACGTTTGTGCCGCCGAGTTCTGATGCAAGTTTTCTCATCTTAACCTCTTCCGCCAAATCCTTTTTGAAATCAGACGGGCTGATACCGTTTTGTTTAAGGATTTTATCAAGCTGCTCTTTTGAGCCGACTTTTTCAATAATTTCTTTTACGGCGTCATCGGTGTTTTCTTTTGTGACTGTTATACCGCGCTTTTTAAGCTCCTGGTCAATCAGCGCTTTCACGATAAGCTCGTTGACAACACGTTCTTTTATCAGCATGAACATAAAAGTATTTTTTTCATCCTTGACGTTGATTCCTAGCGCGGCGGCGATACCGGAATTTGCCTGCTGGTCAAATTTTTTGTTAAATTGCGCGCGCGTGATGTTTGTGTCGTTGACTTTTATGATAGTCTGGCCTGATTTTGTGCCGCATCCGGTTAAAAATACCGTTGATAAGATGAGCGTTGCCAATANNNCAATAATTTCTTCATTTAATCTCTCCCGTTTTTAATCTGTTTATATAACCCGCTTTGCGGTTTGTATTTCGTTCGCTCGACAATACAAAAATTATTTTTGCATTGTTCTCACTCTCTCAATATGATAAAACAAATCAATTAATATTTCAAATGTTTCATCAAAGTTTACATAGGAGTTGTCAAAAAGCAGTGTCGGTTCAATGAATTTAAGCCGTTTTTTGATATGCTCGGGCAAGGCGGCGGCAACCATGTTCCACTCGCCTTTTGAGAACGGAACCTCCAACCGGATGTTATCGGGTGTTTCGCGAATTGACACGATACCTGTTCCGGTGGCAGCAAGGCGGAGCTTGATTAGTTTTATTAAATTCTCAACTGACTTGGGCGGTTTTGCAAACCTGTCTGACCACTCCTCAATTATATAATCCAATTCCGCGGAAGTTTTTACATCCGCCAGTCGTTTATATTCTTGGATTTTTTGTTCCGGTGAGCCGACCCACTCGTCCGGTATGAAGGCTGTGACGTTGATGTCAACAATTGTTGGCGTCGGTTTTGGCGTGAAGGTGCCTTGAAGCTCCTGAACGGTTTCTTCAAGCAGCTGGCAATAGGTGTCAAAACCCACGTTAATCATATGTCCGTGCTGTTTTGTGCCCAAAATGTTGCCCACACCGCGGATTTCCACGTCACGCATGGCGATTTGATAGCCGCTGCCAAGCGTTGTGAACTCTTGTATCGCTTTCAGCCGCTTGACCGCATCCTCGGAGATTTCTTTGCTTTGCTTGTAAAGGCAGTAGCAATAGGCCTGACGCTGCGACCGGCCGACACGGCCGCGCAGCTGATAAAGCTGTGCCAGCCCGAACCGGTCGGCATCGTGGATTATCATTGTGTTGGCGTTGGGGATATCGATGCCGCTTTCAATGATTGTGGTTGCCAAAAGCACGTCGTACTCACGGTTTGCAAAATCCACAATCACCTTTTCCAGGGTGTTTTCGTCCATCTGGCCGTGTCCGACAGCGATACGCGCGCCGGGAACAAGTTCTTGCAGCTGCATCCGGAACGATTCAATTGTCTCAACGCGGTTATAAAGGTAAAAAACCTGCCCTTCGCGTTCCAATTCGTGGTTGATGGCGGTTTTGACAATGTTTTCATTCCACTCGCCGACATAAGTTTTTATCGGCAGCCGGTTTTTGGGCGGGGTGTTGATGATGGACAAATCCTTTATGCCGGACAGCGACATATAAAGCGTTCTGGGAATTGGGGTGGCGGACATGCTTATCACATCAACGTTTGCGCGCAGTTTTTTCAGCTTTTCCTTGTGGCGCACGCCAAACCGGTGTTCCTCATCAATTACCAAAAGTCCGAGATCACGAAATATAATATCTTCTTGAAGCAGGCGGTGCGTGCCGATTACCACATCGCATTTGCCGGAGGCCATATTTTTAAGGGTTTCGCGCTGCTCTTTTGCGCTGCGGAACCGTGAAAGCAGCTCCACACCTATACCAAACGGCTTGAACCGCTCTGAAATAGTCTGGAAATGCTGCAATGCAAGGATTGTTGTCGGCACCACAATCGCGGCTTGCCTGCCGGACATAACGGCTTTGAAGATGGCGCGCATCGCGACCTCGGTTTTGCCAAAGCCGACATCTCCGCATACTAACCTATCCATAGGCATTTGCCCCTCCATATCGGATTTGACCTCGGTTATGGCGCGCATTTGGTCGGGGGTTTCCGTGAACTCGAACGCCTCCTCCATCTCAATTTGCCAGGGAGTATCAGGTGCAAACGTAATCCCGTCTTGCATTTTGCGTTTTGCGTAGAGGCGCAGAAGGTCGTGGGCGATGGCTTCTACTTCTTTTTTAACGCGCGAGCGCGTATTTTCCCAATCCTTGCCGCCCATACGCGAGAGTTTTGGTTTGGCCGCGCCGCCGCCGCGGTATCGCACGAGCATGTTGACCTGCTCTGCCGGCATGTGCAGCTTGTCGCCGGCCGCATACTCAATCGTCAGGTAATCTTTCAGCTGGCCGTCGAGCGTTTGCTGGTTCAAACCCTGATAAATCCCCACCCCGTGTACACTGTGGACAACGTACTCGCCTTCTTGGATATCGTTGATGCTTTCAATATATTCAGGTTTTTCCTTGTAATAACTGCGTTTTGCCGCGGTAATTTCCTTACTTCTACGGTTGAAAAGCTCACGGTCGGTGAAAACAATCGTCTTGCAATCGTCCAATATCGCGCCGTGAGCGCTTATCGCGGGGATTGTTTGAACCGCGGGCACAAGCTCTTTAACGCGCTCGGGAAAATCCGTTGCCGCGACAAGTTTGTAGTTCGGGCGCGACTTGATAAACGCCGCGATGTTGTCAAAGTTCGCGTTAAAAATTTGCAGCGGCTGCGAGCTGAACTCCAGCGGCACGGTATCGGTCAAAAAATTATCCAACCCGATTTTTTGGTGTGCGGCGGCCTGTTTGACAAAATCGTCGTAGGGGAGATGGTTTTGCCCCTCGGCAGGGGCCAAAAACTCATATTTTGAATAAATTTCGGACGTTTCGTCAAAAACAATCGTATAATCTTGAAAATAATCCAAAACGCTTGCCAAATCACTGTTATACTCGCTCAGGTGCGCGTCAATGCCCTCGTAATAGTCGTCTGCCAAGAACTTGTACAGCGGCACGATTGTGGCCGTTGCTGTTTTACCGGTTGCGCGCTGGGTTTCGTTGTCAAAATAGCGGATATCAGTGATTTCATCACCCCAAAGCTCAATCCGGGTAGGCTTTTCGCTAAACACGTCCACAATATCGCCGCGGATACTGAACTCGCCAATGTCGCTTACCATTGTGACGCGCTTGTAGCCCAGATTAACAAGTTTTTGGGCAAAGCTGCGGATGTCAAGCTCGTCGCCGACCTTGATAATCAGCGTGTTGTCCTCAAAAAATTTTACCTGCGGGAATTTTTCCAGCAGGGCCTTAACCGGTGCAAGAACAATGTCCGGCGCCGCGCGCAGCACCCGCACTTGCTCAAAATAGTCGTAGCGATTAGGTGACACCTCCTCGTACATAGACACCTGCTGGTACGGCAAGATTTCGGCGGTTAGGTTAAACACTTTTGCCAGGTCGTTTTGGTATTTGAGCGCGGTCTGCTCGTTTGATGTGACGAGCAAAACTTTTTTACTTGCGGCAACTTTGTCCGTCAAAACCAGCCGCATAATCGCGGTCAGCCCCGTCACGGAAAACGAGCGCCCGGATTCTACCCTGCGCTCAAAGGATTTGAAGTTTTCGCTCTCACAATTAAACATTATCTGGTCATATTATTATAAATCATTTCGGACGCTTTTACAATAAACTCCTTGCCCTGGACAGAGTTATGCGGGCGGTTGGCAAGGATTACGACGATATATTTTTTGCCGGTCGGGGTGAAGACAATCCCCGCATCGCCCAGCATTGAGCCGATGTCGCCGGTCTTGTGCAAAAAATCAGCGCCTGTGCCGAGCCCCGCCGCAATCAGTCGGTTGTTCGCCACATTACCCATATAATCAAAAATCCGCTCGCGCGAGCTCATTGTCAAAAACTTCGGGTTATCAACATTGTACAAAACGGTCGCAATATCGCGTGCAGTGGTCTTGTTTGTGCCGTCCAAATCGGGCAGCCAGCTTTGCATTGAGGTGTTTTTCAAGCCCCAGCGCCAAATCCCGTTGTTCACGTCGTTCATTGACCCGAGTTTTGCCACCAGCATATTTGTGGAGGAGTTGTCGGATTCTGTCACCATCAGCCGCGCAAGCTCGTCTATTGTATATTTTGTGCCGCCCGGCTTGTATTGCAGGGAACCCGAGCCGATTGCCTTGTAGGGTTCATCAAGCGTCATCGTGTCGGTCAGCGAGAACTGGCCGTCCTCAATCGCGTTAAACATATGGATTAATACGGGGAGTTTAATTATGCTTGCGGCCGCAAAAAGCTCGGAACCGTTGATATCAACGTAGTTTCCGTTATCAAAGTCCAGCACATAAACCGCCGGATGCACCGCCGGGTATTGATGCATCAGACCGGAGAGTTCTTTTTCAAGCCCTGTGAGCCTGTTTGTTTGCCGAAGCGGCGTCATTTGCGGGTTTTTGTCTGCTGAGCGCAGCAGCCTTGTCCCGAACGCCAAATGGTTTGACAGGTAATCGGATGTGGGGAACCGCAGCGTTTGGTAATCAACCTTGACCGTCGGATACAGCGAGCCGTGCGGGATGGACATCATCACCTGCCTGAACGACAGCGGCAGCACAAAAACGCCGATAGCCAGCATCATCATAATTGATGTGATTTTGGCGAACGGATTCCGCCGCCGCGGTTTTCTCGGCACCGGCCTTACAACCCGCAGTTTATTATAATTTTGCAACTGTTGCGCCATTTAACCATATTAGCAACCCGCGGGGCAATTAGCAAATAGTTTACAAATTTTCATGATATAATAGGGGGCATGACCGAGTTTTACAAGGAAATTACACCCGCGGGGTTTGGAATAGCTATTAAACAGGGCGAAATTTTGTTTTCGCAGCAGTCACCTTTCCAAAAAGTTGAGGTTTTTGAAACCGACAGCGAGCTGGGCCGTGTACTGACGCTGGATGATTTGATGATGACGACCGAAGGGGACGAGTTTTATTACCACGAGATGATTGCACACATCCCGATGATGAACCACCGCGAGCCAAAGACCGTGCTTGTAATCGGCGGCGGCGACGGCGGTACGATTCGCGAGGTGCTAAAACACAGCACCGTTGAAAAAGCTGTCCTGTGCGAGATTGACGCGATGGTAATTGACATATGCCGCAAGTTTTTGCCCGGCATCGCCTGCGCACTTGACGATCCGCGTGTTGAAATCCGCACCGAGGACGCGATTGAGTTTATTAAAGACAAAACCGCGGCGTATGATATTGTACTGATTGATTCCACCGACCCGATGGGCCCGGGGGAAGGTTTGTTTACCGAGGAGTTTTACACAAATGTGCGTAAATCGCTGCGGCTGGGCGGGATTATGGCCGCACAATCCGAATCGCCGGTTGTCAACAAAAAAGAAATCGGCAAAATGTACTCGCTTTTGAAAAAGGTGTTCCCGATTTGCGCGACTTTTACTTCACCCATCCCGACGTATCCCGGCGGGTATTGGGCGTGGGCGTACTGTTCGGCAGAAGTCCCTCCGCTTTCATACATTGATGAGGAGCGCGCGGCGCAGATTTCGGCGCAGTGCAAAATCTACAACAGAGACTACCATCTTGCGCGATTTGCCCTGCCGAATTTTTTGAAAGAGATTGTGGGATAGGCGCAGGCATAAAAGTCAAACCCCTCTCATTTACCCATTATAATAAAGGCACATCAACTGCCTTTTGCAAAATAACCTCAACCACCGAGCCTTTTGGCAGGTAAACATCTTTGCCTTTTTTCACCATATCGGCGAAGAATTCATAAAAATAATACGCGCCGCCGCCGATTGTACCGCCAATCGCCGCAGCCGGCACCGTAATCACACGGACATAGCCGCCCGCAACATCTTCAAACGTGTCGTTGCCCCAATCGGTCGCAGTCTGTACAATATCAACTGTGCTATGCCAGTTTTCGGCAAGCGCGTGCTTGTAGGTCAGCCCGCCAATCCCGCCGTCATAGGTCACATCGCTTCTGCCGGTCACGCGCAAATCAAGCGGCAGCTGACGGCCGTTCGGCGTTACTATATGGTCAAAATCCAGATACAAAACAGCACCCTTTGACATGCGCTCTGACGGGACGATGTTTCTGACGTGGCCTCTGACGAGCGTTCCCATCGGCAAAACAATATCCGCACCGGATGTTTTATCACCTGATAAAATCGCGGAAAAATCGCTCTTGCTGCCCGCATACGTTGTCAGCGGGTCAATCAGCTGCAGTTTTAATCTTGTGCCGGCAGGGATTGTTTTTGTCCGCGCCTCCGCGCTGAACGGCGCCGCGAACGCAGCTTGTGTCGCAAAAATCAGAACCAGCAAAGTTAATAATTTCCTCATGCACCTATTATATGTTATAATGAAAATTATGTCAAAGATTGATAAGATAGACGAGCTGCAAGGGATTTTGAAACAAACACCGGATGATGTCCAGACCCGGCGTCAGCTTGCGGTTTTGCTGCTGGACAACGGCTTTGCGCTTGAAGCGCTGCAAAATTTTGTCTACCTTTCAAAGCAATTGCCGGACGACAGCGGGATTTATTATAATCTGGGGATAGTTTACGAGAAGTTGAAACGGCTTGATTCGGCGGTGGAGGCGTATCAGCAGGCGATAAAATGCTCGCCCGAACAAACCGATGCCCACTACAATCTGGGGCTTGTTTATATGGACAAACACGAGTACGCCAAGGCGGTCGATTGTTTTGAGCAGGTCATTGAGCGCGACAAAGACGATTCCAACGCGTATTTCAGTATCGGGCTGTGCTATTTTAAAGAAGGCAAGACGGCCGGCGCCAAGCACTATTTTGAAACGACAATAAAACTTAACGATGAGGATTTGTACGCGCATTTTTACCTCGGCAATATTTTAAAAGATGAGGGAGATTTGGCGGGTGCGCAAAAGCATTTTGAAAAAGTTATTGGGATTTCGCCGGATTACAGCTGGGCGTACTACAACCTTGCGGTGATTGATTTTGAGCAGGGCAATACCGCCGGTGCGATTGAAAAACTTGAAGAAACCATCAAATACAACCCCAAAGACGTTGATGCGTACCGGATTTTGACAAAAATCCTTGTAAAAGAAGGGCAAAACGAATACGCATTGGACGTTATTCAGCGCGGGTTGAACCATTGCGGCGCGGTTGAGGACTTGCGTTATTTTCGCTCGGTTATCAAAAGCAAAGGTTTGTAGGTCAGCTCCGGCGTTGTGCATCTGGCGCAAAAATCCTTCACATCCGCGAAAGTCCAGCGGGCAAGCGAGTTTACGCCGGTGTGTTTTAGGTGCGCCAGAAGTTCCATCGGCGTTTCAAAAATCAACTTGTGCTCAAATTCTTCGCGGTAGAGGATTTCGGTGTCCGCAGCAAGTGCAGGCAGTTTGTAATCAAGCGCAATGCCGGTAAGTTCTTTCAGCTCGTGCAAATTCCCGGGCGCAAAAGTTGAGAACGCAAGCAGCCCGCTTGTTTGCGGCAGCCAGCCGTCAAGCCACTGTACAACAGCGTTTGAGACAACCAAATCCGCGTCAATATTTACTTCTCGCGCATCACCTGCGATAAAATCCACGTCTGCGGGCAGATAATCACGCGATTTTTCGCACAAATCATTTGCTATGTAGTGTTGGAATTTTATCCGCGGCATGATTTCGCGCGTCAAAAGCCCTGTCCCCGCACCGATTTCAAGCACTGTGCCATAATTACGCTGCGGGATTGCTGCGGCAAGTTTTTGCGCCATAATTTTTTGCACGACTGCGTGCGTATCGTAGCTGTCAAAACTTTTTTCAAACCGTTGCTGCAATAATTTCATCTAAATGATTATAGAACGGAAAATGTCCGCATTCAAGTGAGCGCGCCTTGTCCTTCCAAAACGCCAGCTGGTTTTGCGCCGGGATAATTTTGTCGTGCGCGCCGACAAACGCGATGTCGTAATCGTTTTGTGTGCGGCCTGATTTTGCAAGTGTAGCCAAATGTTCAAGCTCGGCCGCGCGGTTTTCAACGGTGCGCTGCACGGGGTTTTGCGCGTAACGGTCAAAATCGGTGCCAAAAACGTTTTTATAAAATTTCCCCTGCAAGCCTGTGGCCGCGTGTTTTAGTGTCAGGTCAAAAACTTTTTTCGGGATGCCAAAATTATCGTCAACCGGGCATGTGGTGCCGCAAACCGCGATTTTGCGGCCGTTGACTTTCACATTCCGTGCGGCAAAAACGCCCATCGACCACGCGATTATGTGGGTTGTTTTGTAGTCCGGAACCGTAAGAGTTAGGTCGCTATAATCATAAAGGATTAGAGCATCATAGTTCTTCCAGTTCAAGCCGAGGAACGGGTTTTCGTCAAAGCCCCAGCCCGCGAAAAATAAAATAAGCTCGTCGCTGCCGGCGCGATTCAGCCAATAATGCCGCATAAATCCTCTTTCGTCATGTCGGTTGTAAGTGAAAGGCGCAGCCTTGAAGTCGGCACGGTCGGCGGGTGGATGGGCAGGGTCAAAACCCCTTTTTCAAAATATTCTTCGTAAAGCGCGTCTGTTTTATCGCCGGCAATTATTGGAATGATATGGCTTCCGCGGCCGAGCGCGAGCATTTTTTGCCGAACCTCAAACGTGTGCGGCAGTTCGTTTTCGATTATGTATTTTGAAAACGCGATATTCACAGGCGGCAGTGCGGTCGAAAAAATAAACGGGCGCGAATGGTTGATTAGATGCTCAATCAAGTCCTTGCGGCCTGTCACAAACGCTCCGTATGAGCCGATTGCCTTGCCGAATGTGCCCATAATAAGGTCGATTTCTTTGATTAGCCCGAGTTCTTCGGCAAGGCCGAGGCCCTTTTGCCCCCGCACACCGAACGCGTGGGCTTCGTCAACGACAAGCAGGCAGTTGTATTTCTTTTTCAGTTCCACAAGCCGTGCCAGCGGCGCGATATCGCCGTCCATTGAAAAAACGCTTTCGGTAACGATTACGCTGCCCGGAACAAGTTTGCGTTCCAGCGCTTCCATGTCGTTATGCGGAAAGCGAAAAAACTTCGCCCGTGACAACCGCATCCCGTCAATAATACTGGCATGGCAGAGTTTATCGGCCAAGATTATGTCCGCATTCAAACCGCTTATTATCCCGACGTTTGCGTGGTAGCCGCTGTTAAAAATCAGCGAGGCTTCGGTGCCGAAAAGCTGCGACAAGAGTTCTTCCAGCTCTTTGTAGATTGGCAAAGTGCCGGTCAAAAGCCGCGCCGACGCTGCGCCGGGGTAAAGTGGTGGATTTGCCGCAAGAAAGCGTTCAACCACCGCATCGTTATCCGCAAACCCGAGGTAATTGTTTGATGACAGGTTTAAAAGTTTCCTGCCGCGAAACCAGATGTACTTGCCTTCTTTTTTCTCGATATCTTTAATCGTGCGCATGGTGTTAATTACGTTTTTCAAACTTAATGTCGTAGCCCAGAATATCGGCGATTTCGCGGACTTCCCGGAATTTAATTGTGTCATTGCGCAGTTTTTGTGAGAGGGTGCTCATCACCTTGCGCGTATCTTTGTCAGGATAAAGTTTTCTCATGACATTTGTCAGTGTCGTTGCCTCTCTGGCGGCCAAAACTTTTATATCTTCTCTTGTCCCCATGTATTTTATTATAGACTACTTGACAAAAACTTTATATTGTTGTAATATTGTTTATAATAAACTTAACAATATTAGTTTTTAGCTATATAAAATGAAGAAAGGTTAAGAATGGACTTTGAAACCGAAGGCAAATTTATTGAACTGCAAGCCCTATACGAAACCCTGCATAACGCACTGCATTTTTCCGTCGGCAGCAAAGACAACCCTGACGCAAGCCACCTGATTTTTTTATCAGACATAATTCTGAAAAAATTTGAAGCCTTTGATTATTAATACATTTATAATCTAAACAGATGATTTTTGCAAAAAACAGTTGAATTAGTTGACGTTCCCTGCGATATTATTAATATATACAAAAAGGGGGCAAAATATGAGCAGTTTTTATCCGAATTACGATTTAGCAGGCAGAATCGGGCACACCAAGCTGGATTCCGGCGTTGGAGGCATCCCGCCCGCGCGTATCGGCCGCATGGAAGACCCTGCCATGCCGAGCTTCGGCACCGTCTTAAACGGGTTTGTTGACAAGTTCAACACAGAGCTGAACGCCCCTGATACAATGCTTAAAGACTACATGTCCGGCTCCAGCAACGTTGACGTTCACGATGTTATGATTGCGATGTCAAAAGCCGAGATTAATATCAACGTTATGACTTCCATTGTCGGAAAAGTCATACAGGCGTATGACAAAATTATGCAGATTCAGGTGTAATATAATACTATAAAAGATTAACGGGACAAACAATGGACTTTTCTAAAATATTGCAAAACAGACCTTTATTATACTCCATTATCGGCGGTGTAGTCGTGGTATTTGTGCTGCTTATTATAATCGGTGTGGCCACAGGCAGCAAAGAACCCGCAGGGGTTGTCGGCGCAGAACCGCTCAAAACCGATGTTGACCTTATGACAACAGATAATTTGGGTAAAGCGCTTGAAGTTCAGGCACTGCTTGCAAAACAAGGCTTGACCGCCGGCCGCAAAATGGACGGTACAAAATCAGTGCTGTTTTTGAGCAAAGACAACTGCTCATCGCTGCACAAAAAATGCACAATCACAGACCGCGATCAGGCGATTATCGCGATTGTTCAAAGCGGGCTTATGGACAAAAACGTTGGCCTTGAAATATTTGACAAAGGTGATTTCACCTCAACAAAAGAGGATAAAAGAATCCGGCTTTCGCGCGCGATTAACGGCGAGCTTGCGCGTCTTATCCGCAACATAGAAGGCGTTAACGACGCAACGGTGTTTATCTCTATCCCCGAGCAGACAATGTTTTCGTCTATGCAAAAACCCATCACCGCGACCGTTCAAATCTCGCTGCCGAGCGGCAACAAGCTTGATATTATGAAGGTCAAGGCGGTTTCCAACCTGCTTTTGGGCAGCGTTAACGGGCTTTTGCCGGAAAATATCGCAATCACTGACACCAACGGCAACACGTACCGCTCAATTCTTGATGCGGGCGATGAGATGCTCCAAAAACTTGAAGAAAACGACCGCTATATGCAGCAAAAGGTCGCGTCACAGCTTGACAAACTTATCGGTAAGGATAACTATGTGGTGACGGTCAGCACCTACCTGCGTCAGGCGCCGGGCGAAAAAGTCAGCATAACCTATGACCCTGAAAGCAGAATCCCTATCGCCGAACAAACATTCACCGAGGGGCTTGGCGACCAGACAACAGATACCGGGCGCGGAACCAACGCGGTCAGCGTCTACCTGCCAAACGGTTTGCCTGCCGGCGGGTCGGATTCCAACCAGAACAGAAATTACACCCGTACCGCAAGAGAGGTTCAATACGGCGTATCAAAAATTCAGGAAACAGAGGTCGCAAAAGCGGGTGTTGTGGAAGAAATCTCCATCGCTGTAACGCTTGACAGAAACGCGCTGCCTGAAAATACAACATTGCAGGAGTTAAGGGAGCTTATCGCAAGAGCCGCATCACCGCGTGTTGACGCAACTAACGTAACAATCGCGTTCTCGGATTCCGATGACCCGTATTTGAGCGGGGACAGACCGTCCAATCTGCCTAAACCGGATGAAACCGGCAACCCGTGGTGGGTCGCAGTCGCTCTGGCTGTAATTGGTTCGGGGGTTCTGCTTAAAATGGTTGCGGACAAAATCAGAAAGGCAACCGATGAGCCGCGCCGTGAGCTTGAAATGCTCCGGGCGCAAAACGCGCAGCAAGAGCAAATGCTCGCGCAAATCAACCAGCAGGCGTCAGCGCTCTCGCAGCAGCAATCGCAGCTTCAACAAGGCTTGACCGAGCAGCAGCAGCGGGTTGCGCAAATCGCAACACAAGCCTCGTCCCCTCAAAGCCAGACCGCGATAGCACCGGCAAAAGACCCCAAAATGCTTGAAGATGCGCTCTCTAACATCTCCGCAGACCTTGGTCAGGCCGATGAAGACGCGGCAGAAAAGATAAAAAGCTGGATTGAAGCAGCATGATAGAAGGTTTTGATTATAAACAATTTGCACAGGACTTGACAGGGCAGGCCGCCGAGCTTGTCCCGCCGGATTTTAGCGCCGCAGAAAGAGATTACGTCGCAAACACATTGATGAACTTTGCCAGCATCGCAGGTGAGGCGCTCTCAAACGATACCGAGAGCAATTTTAACGCCGAGCAGGCGATTATGATTACCCAAATCATTGCGGAATGGTCGTTCCACAAATCCGTTGACCTTGTGCGCTCCGGCCTGCCGCAGCAGTATTGGGACCCTATTATGCAAAAAATTGCGTTCACAATCTTTGAGGTCGCAAAGCAGGCGTTCAAACAAAACATCCCGCAAGATCAGGTTTTGCAACTGATTGAGCACCACGTCAAAAAAACCTACGCCGAGGCCGTACAGGATTTGAAAGACAAAGATTTGATTGATGACGGGCTGATGGATCAGGCGATAAACCAGTCCAACATTGATTCTATGATGCAGCAGCAGGCCCAGCAAGAAGCCGTTTACGAACAGCAAATGCAAGACCCCGGTGCGCCCGCGGCAGAGCCGATGCCGGAGATTGTTGAAGCGCCGCCGCAGGAAGAAAACCCGCGCGTGCTCAAACTTGCCACGCTCGCGCTGTTATTCAAGCAGATGAAACAGGACAAGGTTCAAAGCATTATCAGCAAATTCTCCGAAGAAGATGCGGGCTCTGTTATTAAATTTATGGGGCTGCCGGATTTGGAGCAAAAGGTTGACACGGACGGCGCAATCAGATGCCTTGAAGAAATCAGATCAAATATCCCCGCACCGGACGGCGCAAGTCCTGCGTTGATGTTGAAACGGATTAAGGCGGTATCTGACAAAATGAACCGCAAAAAACTTGAACAAATGCTTGCCCTAGAGCGAAAGAATGTCCAGCGGTTTGTGTTCAAGGCGGTTGAGGGCGAGTATATGGATTTTGCGCCGAAAGTTGCGAATATTCTTGTTGCGCACCTTGAATCAGCGGCAGGTATCGGCGAGCCTGCAACAGGTATCGGCAAATTAGCAGCCGAATTCAGCGCGGCAGACAAAGAGGCGAACAACCCGGCGGACGCCGCCGGCGAATCAGCACCTGTTTAAGCCCTTTGTTTAAGGCAGCTGCGGGCCGTTGCATTTTTTGTACAGCGCCATAACATCTTCAGGCAGCTTGTGGCCGTTTATCAATGCCTTGTAGGTTTCTGCGGTGAACTCGTTGTAGTTTTTGCCGGCATATTCTGTTATCCGCATCGCAATTGCTTTGTCGGCTTTGCTCATTTCGCGTATCCCGTGCCGGTACTCTCCAGAATCCATGCTCTCGGATTGCAAACGGTGAGCGTATTCGTGGTATATCCAGCTGAATTTGCTGCCGGAAGCGTACCCGCGCTCAAATGTAAGATTGCCGGTTGACCTGAACCTGACGCTCAAATTTGTCATGTCGCAAAGCATTGCTTCCAACTCTGTTGCTTCAAAATCATCAAAACTGTCGGGGTTTTCAAGGTATGCCTGCACCGTGTCAAAAACTTCTTTTTGAAAGTCTTTATCTATATAGTCAACCATGTCAAAATCACCTTTCAGCGCCCGGTGATACCAGGCCCCAATGGCTCCGTTTTTGTTTGCGGATTCGGCCACCATACTTTCTTTTATGAATTGGTCTGTTTCCTGCCTGTTCTCAGCAAACCCCTGCGGGTTTATCTTCAAGGTTTTTGAGTCGGAATTGTATATGAAAAATTCAACGGTATCGGTCACTTCTATGTTAGGAAACATATTCACATCGCCCCCGTAGAGGTTGTGCAGGTTTGTCAGCGCCTCGTTTACGTAGTTTGCCGTTTCTAAATCATCACCCATGTTGTAGTTTTCAACCCCGAGGTTTTGCGCATATTCGGCCGCCTCATCCATGCTGCCGGCGGGTGTAAACTCAATCCGTGAGGGTTTTAACTCCGTGCTCGGTGCGGTTTGGACTGCCTTTGCGTCCGGTACAACAGCCTGACACAGCTGTGCAAAGGTAGTTGCTGCGTTTCTTTGCACCGTAAACACACTGTTTGGCTGCACAGGTGTTGTTGTGTATGATTTAAATGTTTGCAGCGGCGCGCTGTTAAGTCCTTGCAGAGCATCAATGCCCATGTAAAATCCCCTTTGAAATTTCCCCGTATATAATATTAAAAGGATTTTTGCAGCGAAAAATTGCCCTCATTTAAATATTTCTTAACAAAGCCGGCAGGTGCAGACTCGTGAGCGGGCGCTTATAACACCGGTCAGCGTCTTATGTGGCCGCCGTGAACCTCGTTCACCTCGGTAACTGTCGTAAACGCGCGCGGGTCAATTTCTTTTACGATTTCTTTCAGTTTGGCAAGCTCAAGCCGCGAAATCACGCAGTTGATGATAGTTTTTTCGCTGCCCGAGTACGCGCCTTTGCCTTCGTAGTACGTCACACCGACTTCAAGCCGTTCCATCAGCGCGCTTGCAATTTCTTGTGAGCAGTCGCTTATTATTTGCACGGCCTTTGAGCTGTTCATACCTTCAAGCACGATATCAATTGTTTTGTATGCGATAAAATAGGTCAAAATTGAGTACATCGCCTGATTCCACCCAAACACGAACCCCGCACCGGTGTAGATGAAAAGGTTGAACCCCATAATGATTTCACCGACGGAGAACCCGAATTTTTTTGACAGGATTAAAGACATAATCTCTGTTCCGTCAAGCGAGCCCTCGTTTCGCAGGATTAAGCCCACGCCCACACCCAGCATAACCCCGCCAAATACCGTCGCGAGCAGCACGTCGTTGGTAAACACGTGATGGTAAAACAGGTTCAAGAACAACGCCAGCATAATCAGCGCATAAAAGGTTTGCAGCACAAAATATTTTCCGATTTTGGTCAGCGCCAGCAGCACAAACGGGATGTTCAAAACCACAACCAGCACACCCAGATTCCATTTGAACAGGTAGCTCAAAATCATTGAAACCCCTATGATTCCGCCGTCAATTACATTGTTTGGCACAAGCAGGCACTCAATCGCGAACGCTGCAATCAAGGCGCCCAGCGTCAAAAAGAAAATCCTATTCAAAAGTTGTGTTATTTTTTTCTTCGTCATTGTTCCCTCGCGAAACCGGCGGCACAGGCGCGTTTTCGTCGTTTTTCTTTATCAGGTTGTTCAGGTTGAACACGGATTTTTTTTCGTCTTCCTGGCAGGCTTTGCATTTGAGGATGGTTTCCAGGTCGGATTTTAGCGTTGCAAGGTCCTCGTATTTTTTTAATACCCCGTCAATTGCGATGGAAACATCCCCTGTTTCTTCGGAAACAACAAGACAGGTTGCGCTGCTGACCTCGGACATCCCTATTGCCGCGCGGTGCCGGGTTCCGTATTTCCAGCTGAGTTTTGGGTCTTCGGTGAGCGGCAAAAGCGCACCGGCCGACAGAATTTTTGTACCGTTAATTATAACCGCGCCGTCGTGCAGCGGGGTGCCGTGATGAAACAGCGTCAACAGCAGCTCGGTTGACAAATCAGCGTTCAATTTTGTGCCGACATCAGAATATGTGTGCGTCAGACCGTCCTGAAACACAATCAGCGCACCGGTTCGCGATTTGGCAAGGTGCTTGACCGATTCAACGATAGTCTTTATTATATCAACTTTTTCATCTCTGGTTTGTGTGGAGAATGTTGTTGAGAAAAAGTCCATCTGCCCCAAAAATCCCAAAAACCGCCGCAGCTCCGGCTGGAATATAACGATTAAACTCAAAGATATGAACGTGACCAGCGCTTTGAGGAAAACGCCGAGGATTCCAAGGTTAAGCCGGATAAGAATCTCGCTCAAAATCCACATAAACGCGAGGATAAAAAGCCCTTTGACAAATTTTTCCGAGTGGGTATTTTTGATGAATTTTCTGTAAAACATTGTGATGACAACGCAAATAGCAATAATCTCGGCAAAGTTCACGAGATTAAACGACCAGTCAAGTGTTTGTATTTGAGCTATCAGGCCTGCAAAAATATCCATTCAATCCTCTACGCGTCGCGCGAAACCAAATCCTCATAGGTTTCTCTATTGACTATTGTAGCAGAGTTCCCGTCTTTAATCAAGACCATGGCAGCGCGCGGAACGCGGTTGTAGTTTGATGACATTGAGTAGTTATACGCGCCTGTGTTGAATACGCACAAAACATCGCCCGGCTGCGGGTTTGGCAGGTTAATATCTTTTATCAAAATATCGCCTGATTCGCAGAACCGGCCGGCAACGGTGACTTTTTCGCCCGTTGCATCCGGTCTGTTTGCCAGCACAGCCGAGTATTGCGCCTGATACATTGAAGGCCGCGGGTTGTCCGCCATCCCGCCGTCAACTGCGATGTAGCGCGTGCCGCCCGGCACCTGTTTTGAGCTGCCGATTGTGTAGAGCGTTACACCTGAGGTGCAAACCGTGCTTCTGCCCGGCTCAATGTAGATAGTCGGCGGTTTCGGGCAATATTTTTTTATCGCGCCGAGGATTTGCTCTGCGGCCTGATATGTTGAAGGCGGCTCGTCCGCATCGGTGTATTTCACGCCCAGCCCGCCGCCGAGGTTAAGCTCGTCCAGTCCGAGCCGCATCAGTTCTTTTGCCAAAATTTCAACCTCGTCAAAATAACATTGCGTGTCAAAAATCTGCGAACCGATATGTGCGTGAAGCCCGCGCAGCCGAACGTTTCTTGGAATATTTGCCGGAACCTTACCGGAGAGGGGGATGCGGAGTCATTGAAATACTCCTCCGGGAATAGCATACGCCAGCCCCGGTCACCGATCGTCTTCTGAAAGAAATCCCTGAAAATCGCCGCAAGAACAGTGCTTTTTCCCGAATTGACCTGGCCGGCGATGGATATCCGCACAGGCACGGTTTCCTTTGCCGTGAAGCTGTGCCCGCACTTTTGCGTCGGGCAGATTGCGGATAGTTTTTTCCGGAAAAAATGAATTGTCGGCAAACATTTCCCGCAAGCGCATTTCCGCCAAAAGATTCCCTTGAGACCGGGGCGTAACGATTTGTGATATCGTCCGCATCCCGGGCAGATATAGATTGGATTGGTAACGGAGGCGTGACAGTCGGGGCAGACGAAAAACAGCCTGTTCCACACTATATGGAGGAACTCGATGAACGACAACACAGTCAGGCAGACAAGACCCAGAAAGAAGAAGACGAGCAGGCACACAATGCCAACAGCCAGAACAACCGCCCCCAGGAGAAGGAAGCCGAGTATTTCGGAAAGCAGTGCGAAAAGGTGAAAAACAAGACGAGGCAGCTTTTTATAGCTGAACGGGTTCAACGTCCAATTTTTATCGATTCCATAGATGTGCATGGACCAGGTTTTTGCGACGAGAGAATGAAAACCCTTCAATATCTTCAGGAAATCGACAAAAGATCGACCGAGAAGAAAACTGCCCGCTGATTCATGATCCGAAGTCTGCCGGGTCGTCATTATGGGCGCTCCTTTTTTCCCCAGACCGCGAGAATGGATTTGACAAGGCAGTTCAACGCGATGACCAGGCCATACGCGGCTGCGCCGAGACCGACCGTGAGTACGGCCGGAAGCATGATTATTTCCACGTAGTAACCGAAACCGGCCGCGATATACGGGCCAATCCACGCGAGGCAAACAATGCCAAGACATCCAAGGCACCCGCAACCGCAGGCTTCATCGCCGTCGCTCTCCATAATCATTCACCTTTTCCATGAAAAACGGAATCACAATCGCGCAGTATCCAGAGTATGGGCTCTTCCGTCCTGAACGGGGAAAACGGCCTGCCGCTCGTGTCGGGAGTTCTCCCCAGCGCACTGACAGCGAAATATTGGATTTTATGAAAATTCCTCTCAAGCAGCCGGACAATGTTGCCCATTTCGTTGTCCGTCAAAAAACTCTGACAAAGGCTGCTGATGGCGACCGCCTTGCCCCCCCGCGACGGATCCGCTTTTTTGAGAATAACGGATCGGACCGGTTCGACATCGGCCTTGTTGATGGTCACGGCACAGGGTATGGACCATTTGCCGCGAACGCGCTCACTGCGAGGGAGCGCGCTGACGCGATCGAGAAGAACTCCGATGCCGCTCTCGATCGAATCCTTGCTGACAGCGAGGCGGGACATGTCAACGCCCAGGCTCTCCGCTTTTTCCCGTACAGCCAGACTGGAGAAGGGATCAATAAGAAGAATGATTCCGTTGAGAAAATCATAGTACCCGTGTCTGTCTATGTCGGCCGAATTGCGAAATGTCTCGCCGGCGGGGTCGTAGAGAAAAACCCGCCTGCCGAAGTTGCGGGAAAAATGGAAATCGATCATTGTGGCGGTTATGTCCGTAGCCGGCGTCTTCATCGGGGGAAGACCTCTGGAAAGATCGGTAACAGCCTTCTTCAGCACTCTTTTGTCCCGCTCCTCGGGAAGACTGCCCGGCAGGCTGAAAAGGGGTTTGTTCATGTCGGTCAGCACGTTCATCAGCGACATCATATACGAGGATTTTCCCGTATTGACACCGCCCGCGACGGCAATGCAGATCGGCTTCACTTCGCTTGCGTTGCCGCCCATGTCACGATGGCAGTGCGGGCATATCGCTGTCAGGCGGCCTCTTCCCGTCAGACTCATTGCGGGAAGACGCCTGCCGCACAGGCAAATGCGTTTGAGAATTCCATAGCGGCTGGGGATGAGCAGCAGGCAGGGGACAGCTTTCACCATTGCGACATCGGTCCCCAACAGCCTGTATCTCCTCCTGGCCGGGGGCGCCCTCAACAGTGTGCTCGTCCCCCAGATCGTCCGGGCTGTCCGGAACGATCCTGACAAAGGCGAGGCCTACACCAACCGCATCATGACGGCCTTCCTCCTGATCGTGGCGGGTTTGACGGTCATTCTGGTGGTGGGCACACCCGTGTTGACGGTCATCTATTCCGACTCCGGCTGGCGCGCTCCCCAGATGGCCGGTCAGTATCAGTCCCTCGAATTCCTGATGGCCCTCTGCCTGGTGCAAGTTTTCTTCTACGGCATGTTCTTCCTGGGGGGCCAGGTTCTCAACGCCCGTGGCTCCTTCGGCCCGATGATGTGGGCGCCCGCCGCCAACAACGTGGTGCAGATCATCATGCTCGGTGTCTATGCGGGCATCTGGGGCTTCCACACCGACACCAGCGCCCCCTTCACCACGCCACAGGTCCTACTTCTGGGCATCGGGTCGTTGGTCGGCATCGCCTGTCAGGCCGTCCTGCTGTGGGCCTTCATGAAGAAGGTCGGGTTCAAGTTTCATCCCCGCTTCGATCTCAAGGGGACGGGGTTGAGCCACACCTTCTCGGTGGCCAAATGGACCCTCGGCCTGGTGGCGCTCAACCAACTTGGTGGCTGGATTTTCACCAAAATTGGCTCAA
>QMCD01000158.1_pt1 | contig 58275 bp, 48 predicted proteins | sample 1821841 | NCBI WGS metagenome assembly QMCD01 (sample SAMN01991225, study PRJNA193472) | Termite gut metagenome, whole genome shotgun sequencing project. | isolation source: worker | host: Macrotermes natalensis
ATTTCCGGACAAGAAGTATTCGACTTGCGCAGCGATAACGACACCTACTGGACGCCGATGACCGATGGAGAAACCCAAACCATTGAAATTTTTGTTCCCGCCGGAAATAACGCAGACAATATCAGTTTCGATATCAATGCTGCATCGCACATTTTCATTTCCGCTTCGGACGGCTTTGATACCAGTAAGGTGCAAAAAGCTTCCGATTATTGTGAGATCAATGTCGCCTGCAAATATAGCGAGCTCGGTGCGGCTTTTCAAAGAGCAACCAAAGCGGTCGCCAGAATGGTCTTTTCCGAAGGCGGGTCAACCTATACCTGCACCGGTACGCTCTTAAACAATGCCAAACAGGACTATACGCCTTATTTCTGGAGTGCTGCGCATTGCATTAACACCCAAGCCGCGGCCAATACGCTAAACACTTACTGGTTTGACGAATCTTCATCATGCAACAGCACTTCGGTAAGTACTAGACAACAACTAAGCGGCGGCGCAACGCTTCTTCACGTCAACAATGCCGCCGACACCCTGCTTTTAAGGCTGAACAATGCACCCCCCAGCGGGGCTGTATTTGCAGCCTGGAATTCGGCAGCGCTCTCTTCCGGCGGCATCATCGGTATTCACCATCCCAACGGCGATATCAAAAAAGTGAGCGTGGGCAGAAGCGAAGGCGTTACCTGTAATACCCTTCTCACTGATGATACTGTGAATATGGCCACGCTTGACCTCGTCAGTTGGCAGCAAGGCACTACCGAAGGCGGCAGCAGCGGCTCCGGATTGTTTACCTTATCAAGCGGCACGTATCAACTACGCGGTGGTCTCATGGGCGGAAGGGCAGGATGCAGCAACACTGGACAATCCTATCGGAATGGTAACGCTGATTGCTATTCCAGCTTGAACCGTGTCTGGTCAAGCATCAAGCCCCATCTGTCGCCGGAAACCACAAACGCCAATCTTGAACCGAGCCATAACTATCGCGGCCTGTGGTACGGACGTGGCGAAGGCGGTTGGGGGCTCACCATTGATCAATACTCTTACACCAATGGAAGAAAGCCTTATCTCTACGTTGCCTGGTACGCCTATGATAAAACCGGAAAAGCTCGCTGGCTTTTGTTCCAGGGCGACTGGACGAAAAAGGATTCGCTTTCGGCCGATGTTTATCAATATACGGGAACCCCTTGGGGGCCGACAACCAGTAGCGGTGACGTGAAGAATACAAAAGTCGGCACGGCCACCCTCACTTTTACGTCAGCGAAAGCCGCAACATTTTCCTATAATGTTGATGGCGTTCAGAGGACACTTACTGTGAATAAAAGCGAATAATTTTGTTTTTTGCTTCACAATAAAAACGCCCGTTTGATGCGGGCGTTTTTTCTGCCTTTTCATTCAGTTGCTTTAAGCCAGATAACGGGCACGAATATCGGCAAGCATTTTTTCGTTTAAATCGAATTCTTCCTTCAAATAATATTCGATATCGCCATAGCGCTCATCGATGGCATCCAGCGCAGTCTCGATAAAATCCTTATTGGCCGAAAACAGGCAATCCATTGCCTGCCTCTCTTCTTCGCTGTGTCCTTCACTCCACAGCGCCATCATCCGCGTACGATATATCGCCAACGCTGTTTCAGTTTTTAAATAATCATGAATAACGGTATTTCTTGACGCGCCCAGAATCATCAGCAAAACAGCGCTACCGATGCCGGTGCGATCTTTGCCGATTGCGCAATGTTGAATAATGCCGGTCACTTCGGGACACTGAAGCCAGCCAACGAGACGCTGGTATGCCTTGTTCCGAAACGGTAAGGCGCGATAAAGGTCGTGCATAAAATTATATGCTTCCCGGGCGTCTTGCGTATAAGACAATAACCGGCTCGGCGTAACGCTCATGCTTTCGCTGGGATTTGCCGGAATGCATTCGTAAAAAATACCCGGCCAAAGCGTGTCGGGCCGCATCATCGCCTCTTTGACATCACGGTAGTCGAGCACATGCGACACCGGAAGCGAAGATACGGTATCAATATCCTGTTGCGTCAGCTGTGCAAGCGCGCCGGAACGAAACAGCATGTTGGGGCGAATACGCCGCCCATCGGCCATTTCATAGCCGTCGAACGCGCGAAAGTTGATGCCGCCCTGTAAACCAGTTTCAAGAAAAATAATCAGCCCCCAAGATACGCGCGCCGGATTTCCGGATCATGCAACAACAATTTCCCATCGCCGACAAGGGTGATCCGCCCGTTTTCGAGCACATAACCGCGATCCGCCAGTGCCAGCGCCTTATGCGCATTTTGTTCGACCAGAAACACGGCAACGCCATCGTTGCGGATTTCATCGATAATTTTGAAAATCTGATTGATGATCATCGGCGCCAATCCCAATGAAGGCTCGTCAAGCAAAAGCAATTTCGGTCGACTCATCAACGCCCGTCCGATCGCCAACATCTGTTGCTCGCCACCGGACATGGTGCCGCCGCGCTGCGATATTCTTTCTTTTAAACGCGGAAAAAGCTCAAACACTCGGTCGAGCGCGCTCGCCATCTGATCACGGCTTTCAAAAAATGCGCCCATTTGCAGATTTTCAAGAACGGTCAGCGTGGGAAAGACGCGTCGTCCCTCGGGAGCAACGGCAATACCGCTTTGCATAATCTTGTGCGTGGGCATATGCGTGATCTCGTCGCCCTGAAACCAAATCTTCCCGGCGCTGGCATGCGGCGATCCGCATATGGTCATCAACAAGGTGGTTTTTCCGGCGCCGTTGGCGCCGATCAGAGTGACAATCTCCCCGCGCCTGACTTCCAGCGAAACGCCGTGCAACGCCTCAATCTTTCCATAACGCGTGTGCAAATTTTCAGTGCGCAACAGCACATCACTCATCGGCCGCCCCCAGATAAGCCTGGATCACCCGTGGGTTGTTTTTTACCTCCTCCGGCGTGCCTTCCGCAATCGGCTGACCATACTCCATCACCAGAATACAATCCGAAATTTCCATGACCAGCCGCATATCGTGTTCGATCAGCAAAATAGTGACCCCACAGGTTTCTCTCAGGTCACGGATCAATACATCAAGCGCAACGGTCTCCTGCGGGTTCAGCCCGGCCGCCGGCTCATCAAGCAATAATAGCTTTGGATGTGTAATCATACAGCGGGCAATTTCCAGACGGCGCTGCTGCCCATAAGAAAGGTTTCCCGCCTCACGGTTAGCGACATCGCGCAAACGTACTTTATTCAACCAGAACGTCGCCCGCGATAATGCCGCTTGCTCAGAAACACGGTATCGAGAAGTATTGAACAACCCGGATAACAAATTGGTGTTCAATTGCGCATGCTGCGCCACCAAAAGGTTTTCAACCACAGTCATATTACGGAAAAGGCGCACGTTCTGAAATGTACGTACGATGCCTTTTCGAGCCAGTTTATGGCTTGGTTGCCCGGCAATATCATTCCCTCCGTAGACTATTTCCCCTTTGCTCGGCTTATAAAAACCGCTGATGCAATTAAACACCGTCGTCTTACCAGCGCCATTCGGTCCGATAATGGCAAAAATTTCTTTTTCTTTAACATGAAAGTTAATACCGTCAACAGCCGATAACCCGCCAAAACGCATTTGCAGATTATGTACGCTCAACATGGTCGGCCGGTTTTCCCGTGCCGACGTCAATATTGTCTCGTCCGCCGTTATCATGATGTCGGAAGTTCCACGCGACGACGTGACGCGGGCCACAAACCCTGCGGACGCCAGATCATCATCAATACCATGACCAAACCAAATATCAGCATTCGATATTCGGCAAAGTCGCGGGCAAACTCCGGCAACAACGTTAAAGTCAACGCCGCCAGCAAGACACCACGCTGCGAACCCATGCCGCCGAGTACGACTATCGAGAGAATAATGGCCGACTCAATAAAGGCGAAAGAATCCGGCGTCACCGACCCCAGATAAGCAGCGTAAAACGCGCCGGCAAACCCGGCAAACATACTGCCCAGCGAAAACGCCGTCAGCTTGATCATGGTCGGGCTGAGGCCGAGCGAACGGCAAGCGATTTCGTCCTCACGCAATGCCTCCCATGCCCGCCCGACAGGCATCTTCGACAAACGGTCGATCACAATAACCGCCACCACAACCAAAAGCAACCCAATGAAATAAAGCGCGATCAACTGATACGTGTTGACGAAATCAACGCCCAGAAACTGCCAAAGCGTTTCACCTTCGCCACGCGCGCGGCGAGTAATCTCCCAACCGAATAATGTCGGCTTGCTGATATTGGTAATACCATCCGGCCCGCCCGTTAATGAATCCCAGTTATTGAGCAATAAGCGAACAATTTCGCCAAAACCAAGCGTCACGATGGCCAGGTAATCACCGCGCAAACGCAATACGGGGAAACCAAGCACAATACCGAAAAAACCGGCCGCAATACCCGCCAACGGCAATGCCTGCCAAAATGATAAACCATAATATTGGTTGAGAAGCGCATACGTATAAGCGCCTATCGCGTAAAACGCGGCGTGCCCCAAATCCAGCAAGCCCGCATAACCGACAACAATATTCAGCCCCAGCGCCAGCAACATATAAATCATCGCCATGGTCAGCCCCGTCAGCATTGAGCCGCCCGGCGGCGTAAACGGTAACGTAACGGCGAAGACAAGCAATGCGCCCAACCAGACTTTTCGATATTCGGCTATTTTGGGAATAATCTTTTCCGTCGGAATTTTCACCGGCAATGTCGGGCGACGGATGAAAGGCAATATCAGCCGGCCAAAAAACACCACAAGGATTGCTGTGAGCGGCCAAAACATTTCTGTCCGCAATACCAAACCGGTACTTTCAACATTAAGGCGCAGGCCGATCAGCGGGATTGTCAAAAGCGCCGTCACCAACGCCGCGATCACGGCATCTTTAACAACGACATGCATGCCGGTTTCACCCCGCATCACACTTTCTCCACTTCCGGACGACCAAGAAGACCGGAAGGCCGGATAAGCAGGATCAGGATCAGCAGACTGAACGCGACAATATCTTTGTATTCGGTCGGCAAGAATGCCGAAGCAAAAGTTTCAATCAGCCCAAGCAACGCACCGCCCAGCATCGCGCCGGGAATACTGCCAATTCCGCCAATGACCGCGGCCGTAAACGCCTTGATCCCGGCAACGAAGCCGATAAACGGATTGATTTTGTTGATCGATAGACCGATTAACACACCACCGACCGCCGCCAAAAACGCGCCGACAATGAATGTAAACGAAATGACTTTGTTCACATCGATGCCGAGCAAGCCCGCCATTCGAATATCCTGAGAACAGGCACGGCAAGCGCGTCCCATACGCGTACTGCGGATGTAGATCGTTACCGTTGCCATCAACGCAATGGTAACGATCAAAATCAGTGCCCGGGAATTGGACATGCTGACATTAAAGCCATCCATCGTGAACGAAAATAAATGCCCTGTAATCAGCTCCGGAACGGAAAGGTCGCGCGTGGTTTGCAATACCGCAATATAGTTCTGCAAAAATATCGACATGCCGATCGCTGAAATCAGCGGCACCAGGCGCGGACTTCCGCGCAACGGGCGATAGGCAAAACGCTCAACCGCCCAACCGTAGCAACAGGTGACCAAAATCGCCATAGCCAGTGCGGAAACAATCAACAGCCATGCCGGACAGCCGAACATCGTGCCAATCGCCGTGATGGTGATGAGCCCGATGTAAGCGCCAATCATATAGATTTCACCGTGCGCAAAATTAATCATGCCGATAATGCCGTACACCATCGTATAGCCGATGGCGATCAACGCATAGATCGCGCCCAGACTCAGGCCGTTAATCAGTTGTTGCAAAAACTGCGGAAAATCCAACGCATCCTCCGGGCCGATATCAGCTTTTTCTACTTGCCTGTTTTACGGTTACGGCGCAAGCGTCTTGGTCGCATCCTTGTGCCAGACAAAAATATCAAAACGCGCCGTTGACCAGTCGCCTTGCGGCGTAAATTCGATTTCGCCAAGAACCGTCTTGAACTTATTGTGATGCAGATAATCGGCAACTTTAAATGGGTCTTCGCTGTTCGCACCCTTGATGGCATCCGTCAACACCTGAACCGCGGCATACGAAGTCATCATGAATGCGCCCGACGGGTCCTGATTTTTTGCCTTGAACGCTTCTGTAATTTTTGCGTTGGTCGGTTCTTTTGAAAAATCCGGCGGTAACGTAACCAACAAGCCCTCCGCCGACTCGCCCTTTACATCCGGCACCGCAGCGCCTTCCGGCCCCATCCAAGTCGCGTTCAGTGCCAAGTCTTTCGCTTGTTTTAATAGTACGATCAATTCCGGATGATAACCGCCGTAATAAACAAAATCGATACCCTCCTGCTTCATCTTGGTAATCATCGCCGAATAGTCGGTATCGCCGCGGTTGATCGCCTCAAATATCGTCGGCTTCATGCCCAGCGACTCAACCGTTTTACGCACCTGCGTGGCAACACCCTGCCCATAAGTCTGTTTATCATGAATGATCGCCAACTTTTTCGGCTTTGCCTTCTTGACAATATATTCTCCTGCCGCCGGACCTTGTTGGCCGTCTTTGCCGATGGTGCGAAAGAATAATTTATAGCCATAAGTGCTTAACTCATCCGTCGTTGCCGTGGACGTCACCATCAACACATCGTTTTCATTGTAAATCTGTGCGGCCGGCTTAAACGCGCCGGAGCATAAATGCCCAAGCACAAATTTAATGCCATCATTCACCACCTTGTTGGCCACCGCCGGGGATTGCTTCGGCTCGCACGCATCGTCAAGCTCAACGAGCTCGATTTTTTTACCTAAAATACCGCCGGCCTCATTGACTTGCTCAACGGCAAGGCGAACACCTGCGCGATGCATATCGCCATACTGCGCAACCGGCCCGGTTAATGCTGTCGGTACGGCCATTTTGATTGTTTGTGTCGTTTGCGCGAATGTCATCGTTGTGGCCAAAAGCCCGCAAAAAAAAGCGGCTGCTTTGAATATAAACGCCTTCATCGTATCTCCTCAACTTAAGCTGATCTCAAACCAATTGGATGCTTGATCAAACGCAGGTTTACGTTAAAAAACTTCCAACAAAATACCTCTATCTGATAAAAATATTGTATTGAAATTCATATGATTCATTCCCGGAATAAACGGGGATTCAAGTATACCGGCTAAAGCCGGAAAATGCTTGCCCGGATGCTCTTTTGGATGATTGGTCAGAAACCCTAAAATACAAATGAATTACAATATACACTCTTCTCTTTTCTGTCTGCCCCGGCTATGTCTTTCTCTCTGAATCCTCGTATCGGTTTCGTTTCGCTCGGCTGCCCAAAAGCGCTTGTCGATTCGGAGGTTATTTTAAGCCGCTTAAAGACCGAAGGCTACGAAATTACCGGGCAGTATAACGATGCCGACCTTGTCATTGTCAATACCTGTGGTTTCATCAATGCCGCCGTCGAAGAATCGCTCGATGCCATCACTGAAGCATTGGCGCAAAATGGTAAAGTCATCGTCACCGGTTGTCTGGGTGCGCGCCACGACGGGCAATTCGTACAGGAACGCTATCCGCAAGTGCTTGCGGTGACCGGTCCGCATGCGACCGCCGAAGTGCTGAATGCTGTGCATCGGCACCTACCTCGCCCGCATGAACCTTTTGCCGATCTGATCCCACCACAAGGCATCAAACTCACACCGCGTCATTACGCCTATCTGAAAATCTCGGAAGGCTGCAACCACCACTGTACTTTCTGCATCATCCCCAATCTGCGCGGCGCGTTGGTATCGTATCCCATTGGCGATGTGCTGAACGAGGCGGAAAAACTGCTCAAGGCCGGAGTCCGTGAATTGCTGGTCGTTTCGCAAGACACCGCCGCCTACGGCCTTGACATTCGTTACCGTACCGGTTTTTTCGACGGGCGGCCGATCAAAACCCGCATCGCGTCCCTAGTACGCGAGCTCGATCAGCTCGGCAGCACGTACAACGCCTGGATACGTTTGCACTATGTTTATCCGTATCCTGCTGTTGATGAACTGATTGACCTCATGGTAAAAACTCAGAATCGCCCCACCGATACACCCGGCGGATTGATTCCTTATCTTGATATTCCCTTGCAACACGCCAACCCGCGTATTCTGAAAGCGATGCAGCGCCCGGCGGCACCGGAAAAAGTGCTCGATCGTATTCAGCAATGGCGAAAAGCGCTTCCGCAATTAACGCTGCGCAGCACCTTCATCGTCGGCTTCCCCGGCGAAACCGAAAAAGAATTTGAAGAACTGCTTGATTTCCTCGACGCGGCACGGCTTGATCGTGTCGGCGCATTCGCCTATTCCCCAGTAGATGGCGCGCGTGCCAATGCGTTTCCCAACCCCATTCCCGAAGCTGTCAAGGAAGCACGACGCGAGCGCTTCATGATGAAACAAGCGCGCATCAGCGCACAACGCTTACAAGCCAAAATCGGACAAACACTGGTGGTATTGGTCGATCACCTTGCCGAAACCGAAAACGAGAGCGGTGAACGCAACCCATCGCCCGCAGCAAAGCCGACGCGCCCGACATCGACGGCGTAGTGCATATCGTTGACGGCGAAACGCTCGAACCAGGGCAATTCGCACGGGTATCCATCATCAATGCAAACGAGCACGACCTTACTGCCTTGCAAGCACATTGAATACTCATTTATTCTATACTCTTGCCTGTTTCTTTAATCTCCCAGGAAAATAACCATGGATTCTATTTTAATAAGCAATATCGAGATCGTTCCGGGTCGTCGCATCGTCAAACATCTTGGTCTCGTACAAGGCAGTACCGTGCGTGCCAAACACGTCGGCCGAGATTTCATGGCCGGTCTAAAAAATATTGTCGGCGGCGAATTGAAAGGCTATACCGAACTACTTCAAGAATCGCGGGAAGAAGCCACTCAGAGAATGGTGCAGCAAGCCAAATCCATTGGCGCAAATGCTGTTATCAATGTTCGCTTCTCTACTTCCTCCATCACTCAAGGCGCCGCGGAGCTTTATGTGTACGGCACTGCCGTCGTTCTTGAATGATTTTTCTTATCACCTCTCTTAAAAAAAGAGCATTACGATGGATCTTCTTATATTTATCACACTCATTCTTATCGGTTTTTTCGCCGGACGTGCTGCAGAAAAGAGACATTACCGATCTATTATCCGGCGCGAAAAAGAACTTGCAGATATTCCTATTTTTTCGGCTCGTTTTCCGCCGCCGCGCACCGATGCGCCAGACAGCAAGCTGGTTGGCGGTTCGGTAGTCGTATCTGTCGATTACTTCAAGCGTTTTGTCGCCGGCTTGCGCATGATTATCGGCGGGCGTATACACAGCTACGAATCACTGCTCGACCGTGCACGTCGTGAAGCGATTCTGCGCATGAAACAGCAAGCAAAAGAAATAGGGGCTGACAGCGTTTTCAATGTCCGTCTGGAAACTTCCTCAATTTCAAAAGGTTACCGGAATAGCATCGGTTCCGTTGAAGTTTACGCCTACGGTACTGCACTGATTTCCGGTGCGGTAAAACGAGTATGACCGCATCTGACGAAAAAAAACTTTCGTTTGTAAAAAAAATTGAATACAGCAACCCGCCGATTCCGGAAGAGATCAACGCTTCCACCGAACATCCGCTAAGAGAATTTGCCTGGCTTAGCATCGGGCTTCTCACGGTGGTCATCGGCATTGTCCTGATCATCGGCTGGCTCGGTTATATTCTTGGTCCGCTGATCCCTTTCGAAAAAGAAAAAGCCATCGCCGACATGGTCATCGTGTCGATTCCCGAAAATCGAAAAAACGATGAAACTGCCGCGTATCTGCAACATCTTGCTGACCGCTTAACCGCAGCCGCGCCACTACCCGAAGGTATGACCATCACGACCCACCTTTGGAAAAGTGACGAGCTCAATGCGTTCGCTGCCCTCGGCGGCCACATCTTCATCGCTCAGGGATTACTCGACGTACTGCCCAGCGAAAACGCATTAGCAATGATCATGGCGCACGAGATCGCGCATGTGAAAGAACGCCATGTGATTCGCGCGCTTGGCCGCAACGTCCTGCTTAACATGGCATTAGGTATTCTTTTTGGCTCCTCCGGCACCGATGCCGCGTCTCTGGCCGGACAAGCCGGCGTCACGGCCGGTTTGTCGTTTAGTCGCCGTCAAGAGCATGAGGCCGATCTTCTGGCACTCCATAACCTGCATGCGCTGTACGGACACGTCGGCGATGCCACTGCCTTTTTTGACATCGCCGAACGTTTCGACAAGCAGATGCCGACCGAATGGTTGTCCACACACCCCAATCGAAAAAAACGTATCGACGCAATCCAGAAGCAAACCATACAAAATAACTGGCCTGCTAATGAAGAAACGCTTGATCTGCCGGAGCGAATACGTGAAGGCGATTAAAAAAAATCGCCCACATGTTTTTGATGACATACGCCCTCTCTGAAAACAGACCCGAACGTCAGTACTGGTCTGGTGTAGTATCGACACAACAAGGCAACACGACCTTTTTTATGGGAGTAATGCGCATGAGCAAGTTTCAAAACATCGGGCCGAAATGGGCAGTCAAAAGCCATTGGCTGATCTTAGGGATGAGCCTTTATTTTGGCTTTGTCTTAAATGCCGCATTCTGGCGATACATTGCCACACATATCGAGATCAACAGCTTTTCCGTTTTCGTTTTCGCACTTTCATTGCCGTTTTTCATTGCCTTCCCGACCTACCTTTTATTCAACCTATTGTCCGCCCCTTACACTACAAAACCCGTATTGATTTTTTTCACGATGCTCTCCAGCATCACCAACTATCTGATGTTTAACCTTGGTGTTTATATCGACACCGATATGGTACGCAACGTTTTTGAAACCAACACGCGGGAAGCTTTCGACCTGGTAACGTTTTCGGGGTTTCTCTGGGTGCTGCTCACGGGCATCATTCCGTCCGTGTTGATTGCCTTAATAAAAATAGAATACAAATCATGGGGGAAAGAAATCCTTCAACGGCTGCTGTGTGTTTTTGCGGTGCTGTTGGTGGTGGGCGGCTTTTTGGCCGTTTCTTACAAAGAGTATGCCTCTTTCGGGCGAAACAACCGTGATGTGCGAAAAATCATCAATACCGTCAATTACACTTATTCCACCGTCCGGCACTTTCAGCGACAGGTATCGGCAAACCGGGAGTTTAAGCAGTTGGACGAAAACGCCCTGCTGGTTCCGTTTGAAGACCCGCACATAACGGTGCTGGTGCTGATTCTGGGAGAAACGGCGCGGGCGAAAAACTTCTCCGTCTATGGGTATGAGCGCAGGACGAATCCTTTGCTGGAAAAGCAGGACATCGTCTCGTTCCACGATGTCGCCTCCTGCGGTACGGCAACGCTGGTTTCCGTGCCGTGCATGTTTTCGCACATGACGCGAACGGATTTTGACGCAACGGACGTAAAATATACGGAAAACCTACTGGATATTCTGCAAACGGCGGGATACAAAATCCTGTGGCGCGAAAATGACGACGGCTGCAAGGGCGTATGTGACCGCGTCACGACCGAGAACATGGTCAAAACCAACAACCCGAAATTCTGCAACGGCAAATACTGCCTCGATGAGGCGCTGCTGGACGGATTGCCGGAAATGATCGCAAACATCAAACAGGATACCGTTATCGTGCTGCACACTATGGGCAGTCACGGGCCAACGTATTACAACCGCTACCCCGATCCTTTCAAAAAATTTACGCCCACCTGCGATACGGCGGATATTCAAAATTGCTCGCAAGAGCAGGTCATCAATACCTACGACAACACGATTCTGTATACCGACTATATCGTATCGTCCGCCATTGACATGTTAAAAGCCCGCCCCGAATACGAATCCGGCCTAATCTATATCTCCGACCACGGCGAATCACTGGGCGAAAACAACATGTACCTGCACGGCTTCCCTTATCAAATCGCGCCCAAAGAGCAAAAACATGTGCCTATGGTTTTATGGATGAGCGAAGCGATGAAACGTTGGGACTATGTGGATTATGCCTGCATGAAAAAAGAAGCGGCCGATAAAACCTATACGCACGACAACCTGTTCCATTCGATCATCGGGTTGCTCGAAATCAAAACGCACATCTACCACCGGGAATACGATATTTTCAAAAACTGCCGCACCAAAGAACTGCCTGCCGCAAGCGTTTTCCCAACGTCAGGTTAGCCGGATGACAGAATCACTTCTCCTCTTTATGAGAGAAGGCGCAAAGTGCCAGAAAGGGTTACGCTGTTCTTTTATTTACTTTTCCTGCCAATCAAAGACCCCAAGATGCCTCGCAATATCGTCTGCCCCGCTTTTGAACTCATTCCTCGAATGGCGCTTTTTGCCGCAACACTGATCACGCCTTCCCGTCGACTGGTGCCCAACAAAATATCTTTTATCGAACTCGTTGATGCTTTCCCGCCTTTTGTCGAAGAGGTCGCTGACGTTTTGGTCTCTTCCGATTGGTTGCTTTCGGTTCGTGTCGCTTCCGCGGCACGTGCCGCCAGTTTTTCATAAGCAGACTCGCGGTCAACCTCCTGATCATAAACGCCCTTGAAGATAGACGTCTCACGAACCTGTTGACGTTCTTCATCGCTGATCGGCCCGATGCGGCTGGCAGGCGGCATGATATAAGCGCGCTCGACAATATTGGGTTTCCCTTTTTCATCAAGGAAGGAAATCAGCGCCTCGCCGACGCCAAGCTCTGTGATCGCGGTTTCCGTATCAAAAGCGGGATTGGCGCGCATGGTTTGCGCAGCCGCTTTCACCGCCTTTTGATCGCGCGCGGTAAACGCGCGCAGTGCGTGATGCACGCGATTGCCGAGTTGCCCCAATACCGTATCCGGCACATCTGTCGGATTTTGTGTGACAAAATAGACGCCAACGCCTTTGGAGCGAATCAGCCGCACAACCTTTTCAATTTTTTCGAGCAATGTCCGCGGCGCATCATCAAACAACAGATGCGCCTCATCAAAGAAAAAAATCAGCTTCGGCTTTTCCTGATCGCCAACTTCCGGCAACCGCTCAAAGAGTTCCGAAAGGAGCCACAGCAAAACCATTGAGTACAAGAGCGGCGTATTCATCAACTGATCCGCCGCCAGAATATGCACGATACCGCGTCCGTTTTCGGTTTGCAGCAAATCATCAATATCGAGCATCGGCTCGCCCAAAAACTTTTCGCCGCCTTGTTGCTCAAGTGCCAAGAGACCGCGCTGGATCGCGCCAATGCTGGCGGAAGAAACATTGCCATATTGCGCAGTGAAATCCTTAGCGTTTTCGCCAACGTATTGCAGCATCGCACGCAAATCTTTGAGATCCAGCAACAGCAGGCCCTGATCGTCGGCGACTTTGAACACCAGCGTTAACACGCCTTCTTGCGTCTCGTTTAACTGCAAAATACGCGATAACAACAAAGGCCCGAGATCGGAAACTGTTGCCCGCAATGGATGTCCCGCTTTACCGAACACATCCCAGAATGTGACTGGGAAAGCGGAAAAACCAGGCTTTGGCAACCCCAGTGATTCCAAACGCTTTTCCAGCTTCTCCGACGACATGCCCGCTTGCGACATACCCGCCAGATCACTTTTAACGTCGGCCATAAAAACCGGCACGCCTATGGCGCTAAAACGTTCCGCCATCACCTGCAACGTTATCGTTTTTCCCGTCCCGGTTGCGCCGGTAATCAGCCCGTGCCGATTGGCCAACGCCGACAACAACACAATTTCTTTTTCCTGATTTTGCGCGATAACCAACGGTGCAATCGACATGATAAGGTCCCGGAATATTTATTCATGCAATATTACCGCACTTCGCGTTTTTCCTGAATCAAGCGGCTTTCTGTGGCATTTTTGTAAAACAATGTTTCCGATTAAAAAGAGCGCCGATGAGCGTGTGATCCGAAGCCGTTTGCAACGATACCACGCGCCGATGAAGCGTTACCGTAATTGCGTCACCAGTACCGTACGCCAAAGTTCCTCGTTTTATCCGGCCTATTCGCTGAATCATTTTCCACCACCCAAAATTATGCCTTTGTTATAACACCCTTACGGGTAAATCGAACACATCGCCCGTTACGCTCACGCTATCCCGCGTACTTTTGTTGTCATTTCCGCGTATTTGACAAGCCACCTCAAAATCATTATTCTTCCCGACCATGAACAGTAAATTCTATTTTTCGACAAATCAACACGCTTGGTGGTGGTGCCCTTCTTTTCGAGGCGGGCGCTGACGCATATCCACGATTGTTGAAATGACGAGAAGCAAACCCGCCAATGCGCGGGTTTTTTTGTGTTCCGCGCACCTGGTGAAAATACCAATAGTAAAAAATACGGAGCACCATGAATACACTATTGAACAATTTGTCGATTTCAGCCGACGCTGCAACACGACAGCTGCCGGATTTCCCTGATCCTTTGGCATGCTTTTCGCGCTTGACGGAAAACGGCAATAAAGCGCATACGGTTCTTCTGGAATCGGCAGAACCTTCCTGCCAAAAAGTGCAACGCAGTTTGTTGTTCACTTCATGCGCTCTGTCGGTTGTCTGCCGCGCTGATCAGGTCGTCATACGCGCTTTGGACCATGAAGGACACGCGCTGTTACCGTGCCTTTTGCCGATGTTTGCGTCCTTTTCTCCAAAAATGGAGCGTGACGCCATGTATCTTTCGTTGCCCATGCCCAAAAACACGCACGGCCTATCGGAGCACGAACGCTTACATCATCCTTCCGCGCTTACCGTACTGCGCGACATGGCATCCTTGATGCAAAACATGTTTCCCGGTATGCCTGAAGCCATATTCCTCACCGGCGTTTTTGCCTACGATCTTGTTGATCATTTTGAGGCGCTTCCCGAAGCAAAGCCCGGTAATGATTTTCCCGATTATCAGTTTTATTTAGCCAGCCAGATCATCATATTTGACCATGTCCGGCAATCGGCCTGCGCTTACGCCTGTTCGTTTACCGGCTGCGCCCAGCAGGCGTTGCAGCAAACCATAAGCCGGCTCGCCGCACCGATTCCTTCCGAAGAAATCCCCTTGCCCATCACCATGGCCAATACCATGAGTATCGACGATGTTTCGACCGATTGCGATGATGAAACTTTCGCTCATCAAGTCGATGACCTCAAAAAATCCATCGTCGCCGGAGATATCTTTCAGGTCGTTCTTTCGCGCAGCTTTGCCATGCCCTGCCAGGACGCGTTCGCCGCGTATCGCGTTTTGCGTACACTAAATCCAAGCCCTTACCTTTTTTATCTTCATGCCGACCATTTCGTTTTGCTGGGCGCGTCACCGGAATCCGCGTTGAAAGTGGACGGCGCAACACGCCAGGTTGAAATTTCCCCGATTGCCGGAACGGCACGCCGCGGCTTGCGCGCCGACGGCTCAATCGATATGGATCTTGATGGAAAAATTGAAGCGGAGTTGCGCCTTGACGAAAAAGAAAACGCGGAACATATGATGCTGGTCGATCTGGCGCGCAATGACATTGCCCGTATCGCCAGCCCCGGCAGTCGGCATGTTGTTGAGCTTTTACGCACCGAACGTTATTCGCATGTGATGCATCTTGTTTCCCGCGTGCGGGGCATCATGCGTGACGACGTCGACGCGTTGCACGCATATCAGGCAAGCATGAACATGGGGACGCTTACCGGCGCGCCTAAAGTACGCGCCATGCAGCTCATCCGCTCGCACGAAAAAAAACGGCGCGGCCACTACGGCGGCGCCATCGGTTATTTGCGCGGCAATGGCGATTTCGACACCGCTATCGTTATTCGCGCAGCGCTGGTGCAAAACAAAACGGCACATATCCGCGCCGGCGCCGGTATTGTGTTCGACTCGGTTCCGCAAAAAGAGGCGGAAGAAACGCGACGCAAAGCGGAAGCCATGATGCGCGCTATCGCATTTGCCGAACGTCTGGAGGTTTCTTATGCTTAGGCCGCACATTCTTTTCATCGATAACTTCGATTCTTTTACGTTTAATCTGGTCGATGCCCTGGCATGCCTGGGCGCCGATATTGATGTTTACCGAAACGACATCGGCGCGGATACCGCATTAACGATTGCGCAACGAAAGCAGTCCGCACTGATTGTGCTGTCGCCCGGCCCCGGCACACCCGCGCAAGCCGGATGCAGCCAAGAGCTGATTTCCCGTGCCGCCAGAAAATTTCCGTTGCTGGGTATTTGCCTCGGCCATCAGGCCATCGCCGAAACATTCGGCGGCCGTGTGGCGGCGGCGGACACCATCGTACACGGTAAAAAATCACGGATAACACATAATGGCCATCCGGTTTTTGACGGGCTGCCTACTTCTTTCGATGCCGCCCGTTATCACTCATTAACGGTGAAAACGTTGCCAAGATTTTTTCAAGCCATTGCCACACTGAACGACCAAATTATGGCTTTGGCGCACCAAACGCTCCCCATTTACGGCATGCAGTTCCATCCGGAATCCATTTTGACCGCCTACGGTCAAAAAATCATCGAAAATATTTTTCAGATTTCCAAATCTTACCAACACTCAACCGTTCATTAAAGGATCATCATGGATCAGATACTCAGCAAACTGTTAACCGGCGGCAAGCTGGCGCGGGAAGAAAGCCGCCTCCTTTTTGATGCCGTCATCCGCGGCGAAGTCAGCGAAGTCGAGCTCACCGCGCTACTGGTTGCGTTGAAATTGCACGGCGAAACCGCCGAGGAAATCGCCGGCGCCGCACAGGCATTGCGCGAGAGCGCGCGTGAATTTCCCCGCCCCAATTATCGCTTTGCCGATATTGTCGGCACCGGCGGCGATGGCGCCAACACCATCAACATTTCAACGGCAGCCACTTTCGTTGCCGCTGAAGCGGGGTTGCCGGTAGCCAAACACGGCAATCGTTCCGCTTCATCCAAATGCGGCGCCGCCGATTTACTCGAACAATTCGGCGTTAAGCTCGATATGTCTCCCGCCACGGCACGCCACCTGCTTGATGAAATCGGAGTCACTTTTCTCTACGCGCCTTATTACCACAGCGGAATTCATCATGCGACACCGGTACGCAAAGCGCTGGCCACCCGCACGATGTTCAACCTTCTCGGTCCGTTGGTAAACCCGGCGCGTCCTTCCATCATGCTGGTCGGCGTTTATGATTATATGCTCTGCCAACTGGTCGCAGAAACATTAAAGCTATTGGGTTGCGAGCGGGCGCTGGTCGTAAATGGCCTGGGGCTTGATGAAATTTCCGTACAAGGCGAAACGCACGCGGCCGAGTTGGTTGACGGTGAAATCGTGACGCATCGTTTTACGCCCTCGGTATTCGGCGTTAAAGAGTTTCCGCTATCATCCATCGTCGGCGGCGAACCGGAAGAAAACCGGCATGCAATCAGTTCGGTGCTTTCCGGAAAAGGCAGCGAAGCGCACGCAGTCGCCATCGGCGTAAACGCGGCCGCATTATTGACTTTGGGCGACATCACCCGTTCTTTCAAGGACGGCTTTGATCTTGCGTTGAGTATCATTGAAAGCGGCAAAGCGCTGACACGCCTGGAAAAAATGGCAAAGCTTTCGCATATCGACGAGGAAAATCATGTCCGTGCTGGCTGAAATCGTTGCGCAAAAACGTCGGGATGTCGCCGCCCGCATGGCAAAAACACCGCTTGCCGCGTTGTCCCCCGAACCGGCTTCACGCTACTTTGGCAAAGCGTTAACGCAACCCGGTTTACGCTTTATTTTGGAATGTAAAAAAGCGTCGCCTTCGGAAGGACTGATTCGTCCCGATTTCGATTTAACGGAAATCGCCGGCGCTTATCGTCATTTTGCTGATGCCGTTTCCGTGCTTGCCGACGAGCCTTATTTTCAAGGCAACCTGAACAATATTCGTAAAATGAAATCGCTGCTGCCGCAACCGATTTTATGCAAAGATTTTATTGTCGATCCTTACCAGGTAACGGAAGCGCGCTGTTATGGCGCCGACGCGGTACTGCTGATGCTCTCGGTACTCAATGACGACACATACCGCCTTTGCGCCGATGCTGCGCAGCGACTTAACATGGATGTGTTGACCGAAGTCCATGATGACGAAGAGTTGGCGCGCGCGTTGGCGCTGGACGCGAAAATCATCGGCATTAATAACCGTGACCTGAAAACGTTAAACGTCGATCTCGATACCACGCGGCGTCTGGCGAAAAAAATCCCGAAAGATAAAATCATCGTATGCGAATCCGGCATCAAAACGCGGGCGGATATCGATTCCGTGGGCGACATCGTTGACGCTTATCTAATCGGCAGCTCGCTGATGAAAGAAAAGCGTCTCGATCTGGCAACGCGCACGCTGCTCTTCGGCCGCGTCAAAATATGCGGCTTAACGAATATTGCCGACGCGCAAGCGGCTTACGACCAAGGTGCGGTCATGGGCGGCGTTATTTTCGCGCCCGAATCTCCGCGCTGTATTTCAGAAGAACACGCTCTCGCGCTTCACCAAGCGGTACCGCTCCCATTGGTCGGCGTGTTTGTCAACGACGATATTGAACGTATCGCGCATCTTGCTCAGGTTTGCCGCTTCGCCGCCGTACAATTGCACGGTGAGGAAACATCCGAAACCATTCGCTCTTTAAAAAACCTTCTGCCCCCCTCATGCGAAATCTGGAAAGCGCTGCGTGTGCACGACAATATCCCGCCACTGGGAGCGCTGGCGGCAGACCGTTTGTTGCTCGACGCATTTCACCCCGGCTTGCGCGGCGGCAGCGGCAAAACATTCGACTGGCGGTTACTGGCCGATTACCCCGATAAGGAGCGTTGCATTCTGTCCGGTGGCATCACGCCGGACAACATACAAGAAGCGCACAACATCGGCTGCTACGCCATAGATGTCAATTCCGGCGTGGAAAGCGCGCCCGGGAAAAAAGATCCTCAAACACTGAAAAAACTGTTTTCTCAACTACGAGGCCATTCATGAATGATGCAACCACTTCCATGATCCATCCCGCAAAAGGCGCTTTCGGTGTTTTCGGCGGCATGTTTGTTCCGGAAATTCTCATGCCTACGCTCAACGAAATTACAGCTGCATTTGAAGAGGCGCAAACCGATCCTGAGTTTTGCCGTGAACTCAATGATTTGCTCGCCGAATACGCCGGACGCGAAACGCCTCTTTATCGCTGCCGCAATCTGGCCGCGCATACTCAAGCCACCATTTATCTGAAACGTGAAGACCTGCTTCATGGCGGCGCGCACAAAACCAATCAAGTCATCGGACAAGCACTGCTCGCCAAGCGCATGGGCAAAACGAGGCTGATCGCAGAGACGGGCGCCGGACAACACGGTGTTGCCACCGCTTTAGTCGGTGCGCTGTTCAAGATGAAAACCCGCATTTACATGGGTTCGAAAGATATGGCACGGCAAGCGCTTAATGTTTTTCGGATGCGCCTGATGGGGGCGGACGTCGTCGCCGTCGATAACGGCAGTTGCAGCTTAAAGGACGCGGTCAACGAAGCATTGCGCGACTGGTCGGAAAGTTACCCGAACACGCATTATCTCCTCGGTACCGCAGCCGGCCCGCACCCGTTTCCGTTGATGATTCGCGAATTTCAGCGCGTCATTGGTCGTGAAGCCAAAGAGCAAATATTGACGCATGAAAACCGTTTACCCGATGCCGTCATTGCCTGCGTCGGCGGCGGCTCCAACGCAATCGGGATGTTCACCGATTTTATCCCGGAGGAAAACGTCCGTTTGATCGGTGTCGAGGCCGCCGGACATGGTTTACACACAAAAAAACATGGCGCCACTTTGCAAATGGGAAAACCGGGCGTTTTACATGGCAGTTATAGCTACGTATTACAGGATGAGCACGGCCAGATTTGCGAATCTCATTCGATTTCCGCCGGATTGGATTATCCAGGCGTCGGCCCCGAGCATGCGCATCTGATGGCGACAAAACGCGCCGAATATGTCGGCATTACCGATGATGAAGCCCTCGCCGCTTTTCAGGCGCTGGCGCGCGAAGAAGGCATCGTCCCGGCGCTGGAATCGGCGCACGCGATTGCGTACGCATTAAAACTCGCCGAGTCTGCGCGCAAACAAACATTGTTATTGGTATGCCTTTCCGGACGCGGCGATAAAGACGTCGAACAAGTAATGTCGCATATCGTACTGTGAGATTTTAAGATGATACTGGTAATGAAAGTTCAACATGAATAAACGATACGACCATATGTTTTCACGTCTTGCGCAGAACCGCGAGGCGGCATTTATTCCGTTCGTTATGCTCGGCGACCCGACCATAGACAAATCTCAAAGAATCATCGAAACATTGATTGCCAATGGCGCGGACGCACTGGAGCTTGGCATTCCTTTTTCCGATCCGGTGGCTGACGGCCCGGTAATCCAACGCGCCGATCATCGCGCGCTGGCCGCAGGCGTCACGCCGGAATCCTGCTTTACCCTTCTTGCCTCTTTGCGCCGCGCGCATCCTGAATTGCCGATCGGCTTACTGGTGTACGCCAACCTTGTCGTCCATCATGGAATCAACGGCTTTTATGAAATGGCAAAACAATCCGGCGTTGACTCGGTGTTGATTGCCGACGTTCCTCGTCAGGAATCGGCGCCGTTTGTTGCTGCCGCACAGAGCGCCGGCATTGCGCCCGTATTTACCGCGCCGCCGAACGCCGATGAAAATGCTCTGGCGGATATTGCCCGCCTCTCGCAAGGCTATGTTTATTTTCTTGGCCGTGCCGGAGTTACCGGCACCGACCGTGAGATGAAATTACCGCAGGCGGATCATATTGCGGCGCTACGCAACGCAGGATCCGCACCTATAGTCATCGGTTTCGGTATCTCCACACCGGAGCATGTCCGCACGGCGATTGCCGCCGGCGCTTCGGGCGCTATTGCCGGCTCGGCGACTGTCAATATCATTGAGCAATACTTGGAAACCCCTGAAAAGATGCACAAGGCACTCGCCGAATTCACAAAAAAAATGAAAGAAGCGACGAAAATATCTTAAATATCCTGATGATTTGCATCGTGAGCGATGCTGGAATACCATCTGCAGCATCAACATGATTCATTAGCGCAAAGGAGAAGTAATGATTGTTTTCGTCACCGGCGCCACCGCAGGATTCGGCGCGGCAATTGCCCGCCGATTCATCCACGAAGGCCATCAAGTTATCGCCACCGGGCGCCGTACCGAGCGCTTGGATACTTTGAAAACCGAGTTCGGTGACGCCCTTTTCCCGTTAACGCTCGATGTTGCCAGTCGTGCCGATGTCGCTCGCGTCCCGGAAAAATTGCCGAAGGAATTTCAGAGTATCGACATTCTGGTCAACAATGCCGGTTTGGCGCTCGGTCTTGAGCCGTTTTATCGGGCATCGCTCGACGATTGGGAAAAGATGATTCGTACCAATATCAATGGCCTCTTGTATTGCACTCGCGCCTTGTTGCCGGGAATGGTCGAACGAAAGCGCGGCCACATTATCAATATCGGCTCCACCGCCGGCGAATGGCCTTATTTGGGCGGTAACGTATACGGCGGCACCAAAGCGTTTGTTCACCAAATCAGCAATAATTTGCGCGCCGATCTTCTCGGCACGCCCATACGCGCCAGCAACATTGAGCCGGGCATGGCCGGCGGCACCGAATTTTCCAATGTCCGCTTTCATGGCGATCACCAAAAAGCGGAAGCCGTTTACAGCGGAGCCCAAGCGCTCACCGCTGAGGACATTGCCGAAACCGTTTTCTGGATCGCCACCCTGCCCGCGCATGTCAATGTAAACAATATCCAGATCATGCCCGTCTGCCAGGCGTACGCCGGTCTTTCGGTACATCGCTCTTCATAACGCACTCATGGCACTTTTTTGATCGCGTCCGGCAGCCGTTGCGATTTTCAATGCCCGTGCTCACGATCAAAACAGGATTTTGCGCCGTTCAGAAAAAACGGCTCCCGAAAATCGGGAGCCGTTGAATCGCAAGATGATGCAAATCTCCCGGCCTGATTATTTCCAGAGGAGGTTTGCAAATACAGTAATCACGACAACCGACGCAGCGACCAACACCGCGCCTGCCTTGATCATCTCTTTCTGCTTCACGAAGCCCGCGCCGAATACAATCGCGTTCGGCGGCGTCGAAACCGGCAACATGAACGCCATCGACGCACCGACACCGATAACGAGCGTCAACAACTGTCTCGGCATTCCCAGCGCTTCGCTCACCGTCGCAAACAACGGAACGAGCAACGCGGCCACTGCCGTATTACTGGAAACCTCGGTCAAACATATCGTGAATGCAGCAACCGCCGCAATGACGATGATCGGATGGCCGTCGCTGAGTAAACTGCCCAAACCCTGCGCGAGTACTTCACTGGCGCCAGAGTCTTTCAGAATGGCACTCAATGTCAATCCGCCTCCGAACAGGAGTAAAACGCCCCATTCGGTGTTTTCCTGAATTTGCTTCCAGGTCGCCACGCCAACGACGCCAATCAACACCGCGGCAGCTACCGCAATCACCGAGTCAAAATCCTTGATTCCGCCCAGTTTCTGGCTTAACGGCGAACTAAATATCCAGAAAAACGCCGTCACCGCGAAAATACAAATGGTGATGATGCGCGGTTTTGTCCAGACAAAATGCTCCGACGCCACTTCGACGCGATGATTCATGTTGGGTCTGAATACCAGATACAAAATACCGATCATTAACGGCAGCATCACCAGCATGACCGGGATACCGATTTTCATCCAGTCAACGAAGCTCAACCCCAGTTCGGCCGCAGCGATCGCGTTCGGCGGGCTGCCGACGATCGTACCCAAACCGCCGATACTGGCGCTATAGGCAACGCCCAACAGCAGAAAGACAAAAGTACCTCTTTCCTTGTTGCTGTCCAGATTGCTGAGAATACCCAACGTCAAAGGCAGCATCATGGCCGCCGTCGCCGTATTGCTGATCCACATGGACAACGCGGCCGTGGCAACGAAAAGCATCACGGCAGCAATGCCGAAACTCCCCCGAGCCAATAAAAGCAGTCGGTTGGCGATCAGGCGGTCTATCCCCTGAATATGAAGCGCCGTGGCCAACGCAAAACCGCCAAAGAAGAGAAAAATGGTGGGATTGGCGAATGACCGTAATGCATTGGTCGTAGTCATCAGGCTAAACACTACAGCCAGTATGGGAACAAGCAATGCGGTTATGGTGATATGAACCGCTTCGGTGAGCCATAAAACACCTACGAAAACCAGAATTGCCAGACCGGCATTCGTTTTCGGCCCATAAGGTAAAAGCTTCAGCAACGCAATCAGAATCACAATATCAACGGCGATAATCAGCCAGCCGCGTTTTGAGACATCTGTACTCTTCGATGATGCCGGATCAAGATCCAGATTTTCAACTTTTTCCATCTCATTACTCATAAGCTTTTCTCCTAATCGTGGAATGTCATTACGCAAAAACCTGCGTAATGAGCGGAAAAGGATACTTCATGGCAGGGATTTTAACAATATTTATCGCCGCCACACCTTTTGTAACACAGCAAAATAGTTCACTGCGGCTGACTGTGACGGCTTTTTCGATATTCTCTAACATATTGATCGATCAGCGTTTTATTACGATACGATCAAAAACCAGAAAGAAAAAAATCCTTGCCGTATGGTTTGGTATCTTAACTGTGTGCTGAAAATGATATGTGCGTAATCATGTTATCGCTTTATCAACAAAAAGGGTGCTCGAAAGCACCCTTTTTGTACGTTTTTTTATATCTATAAAACAATGCCCGCAAAAATAAAGCCAAAAAATACCGCCAGCGCAATCGCCAGCATACCCGGGATCAGGAATGGATGATTAAACACATATTTACCGATACGCGTTGAACCGGTATCGTCCATTTCCACCGCCGCCAACAAAGTCGGGTAAGTCGGTAGCACAAATAATGCCGAAACTGCGGCAAATGAGGCGACCAACGTCACCGGAGCAGCGCCGACGGTAATCGCCAGAGGCATCAACGCTCGGGTTGCCGCGGCTTGCGAATAAAGCAGCATGGAAACAAAGAACAGCGTTACCGCCAGCAACCACGGTTGCGTTTGCAGAACACCGCCCGCCAATTCCTTGATACCCGCTTCGTGCGCACTGACGAATGTTGTGCCCAACCAGGCAACACCAAGAATACACACGCAGGCGCTCATCCCGGATTTGAATGTAGACGCGCTTAAAACATTGCTGCATTCAATCTTGCAACTAAAGGCAATAAGCGCAGCCGTCGTCAACATGAAGCTGATGATCGCATTGTCGCGGGAAAGAACGATATTTTCCTTGGCGATCAGTCCGACCTTATCGCTGATTAATGTCGCGTACAGCATCACGGCAACGACCGCAATCACAAAAATCAGCACCGACCGCTTCGCGCCGGGGAGAATCTCGATATTGCTGACGCCACGCATTTTGATCAAACCTTTCGCCAGGCGCTCCTGATACACCGGATCGTCCTTGAGTTCGCAACCAAGGCGATTGGTCACCACTGCGGTCAACATCACGGCCAGGAATGTCGTCGGCAAGCAAATAGCAAGAATTTCAAGATAACCTACGCCCAACGGCTCCATGACGCCGGAAAAGAAAACCACCGCCGCCGAGATCGGCGAAGCGGTAATCGCGATCTGCGAGCCGACTACCGCAATCGATAACGGCCGCGATGGGCGAACCCCCTGCTCTTTCGCCACCTCAGCGATAACCGGCAGCGTCGAAAATGCCGTATGCCCGGTACCCGCCATAATCGTCATGAAATACGTCACAACCGGCGCCAAGTACGTAATGTACTTCGGATGTTTTCGCAAAAGCCTTTCCGTGAGCACCACGAGATAATCCACACCGCCTGCTACTTGCATCGCGCCAATCGCGGCGATCACCGACATGATGATCAGAATGACGTCTATCGGAATAGTGCCCGGCTTGACGCCGATAAGCGCCAACGCCAAAACCCCTAAACCGCCCGCATAGCCGATACCAATGCTGCCCAGCCGGGCGCCAAAAAAAATCGCTACCAGAACAATTGCCAGTTGCAGCACAACCATTGCTACGTCCATATCAAACCCCTTCCTATTATTTAATAAAGTGCGGATGAATCAGGTTTTCAAATGAAAACACTTCGTCCCACTTCTCTTGCGAGATCAGTTTTCTCTCTTTGACAACGATATCGTGAAGCGATTTATTTTGCAGATACCCTTCGCGCGCAATTTCTGCGCATTGCTTATATCCCAAAATTGGGCTCAATTGCGTAACGATTCCGAGAGAATTCATCACCAACGCTTCGGTGCGTTCCGCATTGGCGGTAATCCCTTTGACGCACTGCTCGGTCAAGCTTTTCACGGCATTTTGCATGGCGCTGATGGAGCTGAATAACGCAAAGCCGATTACCGGCTCCATCACGTTTAACTGCAATTGTCCGGCGGAAGCGGCAAGCGTAACGGTCAGGTCCATGCCGATTACAAAAAAGCCGGTCTGGTTAACGACTTCCGGAATCACCGGATTTACCTTGCCCGGCATAATCGACGAACCCGGCTGCAATTGCGGTAAATTGATTTCATTGAACCCGCAACGCGGACCGGACGCCAGCATGCGCAGATCGTTACAGATCTTCGTGAGCTTTACGGCAGTACGCTTGAGCACGCCAGACAACAATACATAATCGCTCGTGTCCGAGGTGGCCTCAATCAAATCTTTGGAAAGCGTAAAAGCAATACCGGTAATATCGCCCAAGTGTTGCGTAGCTTTCTGCGGATAACCTTCCGGCGTATTCACCGAAGTACCGATTGCCGTAGCGCCAAGGTTGATTTCGCGCAACATATTGCATGCGTCTTCAATGCGGGTAATTTCTTTGCCGATCGTGGTGCCAAAGCCATGAAACTCGGAACCCAGCGACATCGGCACCGCATCCTGTAAATGAGTCCGCCCCATTTTCAGGACGGTATCGAACTCTTTGGCTTTTGCAAAAAACGCCTGCTGTAAAGCAACCAGTGTTTGCGTGTATTCTTTCATGCGCATCAGCAATGCCAGCTTAAAAGCCGTCGGGTAAGCGTCGTTGGTTGATTGGGAGCAATTCACATGATCGTTTGGGCTGACGGTCGTGTAATCGCCTTTTGGCTTACCGAGAATTTCCAGCGCCACATTGGCAACGACCTCATTAACGTTCATGTTCATGGAGGTTCCCGCGCCGCCTTGAATGAGATCGGTCACAAACTGATCGAGAAATTTACCCTCAATCAACCGGTCGCACGCACTGATAATAGCTTCCGCGGTAGTCCTATCAAGCACACCGCAATCACGGTTTGCCATTGCCGCCGCTTTTTTCACATAAGCAAACGCTTTGACCAAACAAGGCTCGCGTGATACCTGTAAACCGGTAATATGGAAGTTTTCTTTTCCTCGTAAGGTCTGGACGCCATAGTACACATCATCAGGCAATTCACGCTCACCCAAAAAATCCTTTTCAATACGACTCATTTTGCCCTCGCTTTCGTCATGGTTTTACTGTTGCTTTCAATTCCCGGCTGTTCTTTAATAGAACTCCGGAAAAATTTTCTACTATATTGATTTATAAAATAAAAAAACCGCTTCTTTCTCCGGAAAGAAGCGGTTTTACTGATAACCCGATTGCTGTTATTGAATGATGAACAGCCGCTACCAAACGATAGCGGTTCGCCTGAAACCTCTCTACGCCAACTACTTCATAAAGATGATTAGCAAGCATGTTCCTGTTCATTGCTTAAGTCGACTTTTTAAATCGCTGGGAAAATTTACCATCTTCCCCGGCTCTTCTCGATTACTTCAAACCAACGGAAATCATTTTCCGCCGCAAGAACGCTATTTGCGTTTGCAACGGCAACTCTTTGGGGCAAACATCATGGCAACCCAACAACGACATACAGCCGAACACGCCGCTGTCGTCACCCACGAGCTCGTAAAAATCGTCGTCGGTTCGCGTATCGCGGGGATCAAGCTTGAAGCGCGCGACCTTGTTCATGCCGACAGCGCCGACAAAGTCATTGCGCATTTGCGCCGTTCCGCAAGCCGCCACGCAGGAGCCGCATTCAACGCAGCGATCCAGCTCATAAATGCTTTCCGCCAAATCAGGATCCATGCGCTCTTCCGCCTTGTCCAGATTGAGCTCCTGCTCCTTGGTATGCACCCAAGTCTCCAGACGCTCACTCATACCGCGCATCCATTTGCCGGTATTCACCGAAAGATCGCCAATCAGTTCAAATACCGGCAGCGGCGCCAAAGTAATTTCCGTGCCCAGATCTTTGGTCAACGTGCGGCACGCCAGACCGGGGCGGCCATTGATCAACATCGAGCAACTTCCGCAAATGCCGGCGCGACAAACGAAATCGTATTGCAGCGTTGGATCCTGATGTTCGCGAATTTCACTCAACGCCAAAAACAACGTCATCCCTTCGGCTTCCTCAAGCTGATAAGACTGCATATGCGGCTTACTGTCCGGATCCTGCGGGTTATAACGAAGGATATGGAACGTCAACATTCTGTGCCGGGTTTGCCCGCCCGGCGCGGCAGTTTTTTGTGTTTCACTCATTATCTTGCTCATCCATTCAAAGGTTCATCGAGACGTTCGTTGCGGCCACGCAAAGACGCGGGCAATTTATCTCTGAACGGCATAATCTTGTCCTGAACAGCGAAACGATCGCTGCCCTCCATTTGCTTGCGAATCTCGTCAATTTCCGCCTGACGCTTCGCCGTATCGGGATGGTCGATATAATCTTTCGCGCCATAACCGCGCCAACCCGGAGGGAGCTCCATTTTCATGACGTCAAGCGTTTCATACTGAAGCTCGGGAAGATCCGCGCCATCGCGCCAAAACGCCAATGTCCGCTTCAACCATTCCTGATCATTACGATGCGGATAATCTTCGCGGAAATGTGCGCCGCGGCTTTCCGTCCTGTTCTGCGCGCCGTATGCGATCGCCAAAGCCACTTTGAGCATCTTCTGCACACGATACGCCATCACCAGTTCCGGATTGACGCCCGGCACTTTGCTGGTCAAACCGATATTGCGGCTGCGCTTCAGCAAATCTTGCAAATGTTTGACGCCTTCCGCAAGCGCATCCCCGTTACGGAAAATACCGACCGAACTGGTCATGATTTCCTGCATTTCGGTATTCAGCTTGAACGCGTTTTCCTTGCCGGCGCTATTCAACAGCGAACCCAATTTTGCCTTTTCGCTATCATAAAACTGCTGCGCGAGGCTCATCGGAATATCGATATCGTTCTCTTTCTTGTCGCAGAAATCAGAAATAAATTCACCGACAATCATGCCGGCAACCACCGTCTCGGCCACTGAATTTCCGCCCAGACGATTAAAGCCGTGCATATCCCAGCACGCCGCTTCACCTGCCGCAAACAAGCCTTTCAACTGCTGTGACTCACCCGTATGATTGGTGCGCACACCACCCATGGTGTAGTGATGCGCAGGACGGACCGGAATCCATTTCTCTGCCGGATCAATACCCATGAAGCTTTCGCAGATCTCTTTGACTTCGCGCAGGTTATGCTCAATGTGATGGCGGCCAAGCAATGTAATATCAAGCCAGAGATGTTCGCCAAAGCGTGATTTAACGCCTTTACCTTTGCGAATGTGTTCCTCCATTCGCCGCGATACCACGTCACGCGACGCCAGTTCTTTTTTCTCCGGCTCGTAATCCGGCATGAAACGATGACCGTCAACGTCGCGCAGCAAACCACCGTCACCACGGCAACCTTCGGTCACCAAAATACCGAGCGGCACAATACCGGTCGGATGAAACTGTACCGCTTCCATATTGCCCAAACAGGCAACGCCGGTTTCAAGCGCCAACGCGTGACCGATGCCCTCGCAAATAATCGCGTTTGTCGTCACGCGATATACCTTGCCCGCACCACCCGTCGCTAAGGCCGTCGCCTTGGCAAGATAAACGCTAAGCTCGCCGGTAATCAGATCGCGTACCACCGCGCCGTAGCAACGATGACCATCGTGAATCAGCGAAATAGCTTCCTTGCGCTCGTGTACATCTATCCCCTCGGCAATCGCGCGATCGCTTGCGGTATAGAGCATGGCATGGCCGGTACCATCAGAAACATAACAGGTACGCCATTTTTTCGTACCGCCAAAATCGCGCTGAGCGATCAGGCCTTGCGCTTCGTCACGTTCGGTAATCGTGACTTTCTGGCTGTTAATGATGACTTGCCGATCACCTTTGCGCACCCGGCTCCAGGGCAAACCCCAAGCCGCCAACTCGCGCACCGCCTTTGGCGCAGTATTGACAAACATCCGAGCCACACCCTGATCGGCGCCCCAGTCGCTACCGCGCACAGTATCTTCAAAGTGAACATCCTCGGTATCGCCTTGCCCTTTGATCACGTTGGCAAGCGACGCCTGCATTCCGCCTTGCGCCGCCGCCGAGTGCGAACGCTTTGGCGGCACCAAGGAAAGAATAATCGCCTCATGCCCGCGACGGCGCGCGCCGATTGCCATGCGTAATCCGGCCAGCCCACCGCCAATCACCAGCACATCTGTGTAAATCACTTTCATCAATTCATCTCCCCTACCGGTTGGTTGGCAAATGTGGGAACATAATGCTCACCATAGTTATCTTGATGCTCAATACCGATCTTCACATAGGCGGCAAGCGTTGCCAGCCCCAGAATAAGGAAGAAAACGGTTATTCCCCATTTCAATTTTTTCAAAAACTCGCGCGAAGCGTTCGGCACGCACCATTTCACCGCCAAGCGATAAAGACCGATGCCGCCATGAAATTCGACACATAACAAAAGCACCAAATAAAACGGCCATAAACCGTCGCTCCACATCCGATCGCCGGAGCCGAAAGGACCGATATTTTGCGGCCACACCATCATCTGATAAAGATGCGCGGACGCCAGAAAGAACATGAGAAAACCGGTCCAAACCTGCCACATCCACAAAGTCGTATCTTCATGATGCATACTTTTCATATGTGCCCGATAAGTTCTATATTGCCGATAACTGATCGGAAATTTACGTACCGCCAAAAGCGCGTGGCAAATGAAGATAACCGCAACACAGGCAACAACAATCGAAACAATACCCGGATATGATTTATCAAAAAAGTAATATCCTTCAAAAAACTTTGTGACTGTCCACATGGTATCCTTACCCAGCAAAATGCTGGCAACAAAGAACATGTGCCCCCACATAAACAGCGCCAGAAACAAGCCGGTTAAGCTTTGAAGCAAGTCCAGCTTGGCCGGCCATCTGCTTTTCCGCGGTCGGTCGGCTAACCCGGCCTGAGCGATAAGTGTGTTGTACATGAAGCCCTTCTTTCCCAGAGTTAATCAAAAGTTTTTAAAGTATATCGTCCTTGTCAGGTAATACGATTGATCCTTATCAAGTCGATAAAATGTGACAGATGTTCGCAAATAACCTTTTCAGTCAGCAGGATAAACAGCGTTTCCCCGTCTTTTCCTCGTACCACCTGATGGTAGCATGCGCCAATGCCTCATTCGAATCAATAAAGCGCTCAGGGGATTTCTGTATCGCCGTTGCCAAAATCACGGGGATTTCCGTGCACCCCAGAATCACTGCACTAATATTTTCCATCATAAGCTGTTGATATTGCTCTTCCATGATCACAGTCGCTCTTTCCAGATGGCCTGTTTTTAACAAATAAATCGAGCGCATAATTTCCTCCTGCTGCGCCTTGTCAGGCAACACACAATCAATGTGGTTTTGAGCAAGCTGCTTTTGATAAAGCCCTGTTGTCACCGTGCCATCCGTCGCCATCAATCCAATACGAGTCACTCCCATTTTCTTAACCTGAGTCACCACCGCATCGATAATCGATAATATTTCTGCCTGTGCGCCCTCTCTTAACTTATCCAGCCAGAAATGTGCGGTGTTGCACGGCATCACAATACACCGTGCGCCCGCATTTTCGAGAAGCATGCGATAGCGAACTAAAGCAGTCTCCGGAGACGATTCATGACGAAGCAATGCTGCGGTCCGATCCGGCACATCCGGGATCGAAGCAATAAGTAACGGGAGGTGATCTTGGTCACATTCGGCGTTGGTCAGTGCAATCAGCTTATGAACAAAATCGACCGTTGCCGCAGGCCCCATTCCGCCTAAAACGCCGATTAGATGTCGCTCTTTTTCCATGCTGTTATAAAGGTTTTAGCAAGAATACCCGCATTCCGATTAATGGAAAATGCAAAGTTTTCCGGTATTATGCGGGAAACGCATAACTTTAGTAAGCTAAATTATTTTTAGCACAAACACAACATGCAAAACATTGAAAGCAAATGGCTCGAAGATTTTTTGGCGCTCGAAAAGTGCCGAAATTTTTCCCAGGCAGCCGAGATACGCAATCTTTCACAACCGGCATTCAGCCGACGTATCCGCGCATTAGAACAAGCGACCGGCGTAGAACTCTTTGATCGCGCCACCAGCCCATTACAGCTCACCGATCATGGCCGGCTATTTCATTCGCAAGCGCGTAGCCTGCTGATGCAAATTGAGAGCAATTTGGCTGAATTAAGCGATTTTGGCGCAACCGGTAAAGCGCGTATTCGTATCTCGGCAGCGCACTCGCTGGCGTTGAGCGTATTGCCCACGCTCATCCAAGCTGTTTCCCAACGCGAAAAAACATTTCTTTGTTACGTTGCCGCGATTGACGTCGATCAAACCAGCACGGCGTTACGCGAAGGCAAAAGTGATTTCGCTCTGTCGTTTCACGAAGAAGAGTTTTGGCAGACGCCATTCCTGCACCACACTCTTTTTGAAAGCGCCATGTTTCCCGTAAGCGGCGTTGACGAGCAAAAAAAGCCTCTCTATTCGCTTACCGATGAAAAAATTCCGCTGCTCACTTATTCGCCGACATCGTACATGGGGCGTTTGGTCAACCGCAAATTGGCACAGATCCCCGCAGCTGCCTTTAACCCGATTTTCTTTTCGTCTATGGCCGATTTATTAAGACGTTTCGCTATTGATGGCAGCGGTATTGCCTGGCTGCCGGAATATTTGATCCGCGAAGAATTGGCGCAAGGCAAACTGACGCGCATCGTCCCGCCCGACCCTTCTTCCGTCAATTATGAAATCCCGTTGGAGGTTTGCATCTACCGTATTGATGCAAAGCTAAACGATGGCGTTGAACGGTTTTGGAAAGCTGTTACCTCAACTAAAGTAAAAATATTTTAAATTACCGGTCCAGAACAATATCTTTTACGTAACCCGACTCCACACCCAATTAATAAAATGATCAAAGAAACAGCGCCAAACCGCTATGCGGTCGCTACCCGCAGTACACTGGTGAGCGTTTTTGTCAATTCCCTTCTTTCAACGATACAAATTATTATTGGTTTTTTTTCGCATTCCCAATCATTAATCGCCGACGGTTTTCATACATTGACCGATCTTTTTGCTGACTTTATTGTATTGGGCGCTAACCGTATCAGTCGGTCAAAAGCCGATGCCAACCACCCTTACGGGCATGCTCGTTTTGAAACCGTGGCATCGATGGTTCTCGGTTTGTTGCTGATCATTGCCGGCCTGGGAATGCTGTTTGTCGCTGCCCGGAAATTTGCCGACCCGTCGTCAATCCCACGGGTTCATCAAATTGCGCTTTATGTCGCGGTTGTTGTCGTCATTTCCAAAGAAATACTGTTCCGCTATATGGTTCGTGTTGCCAAGCGCATGAATTCAACGATGTTGATGGCCAACGCCTGGCATGCCCGTGCCGACGCGGCAAGCTCCGTCGTCGTTGCTTTCGGTATTTTTGGCAATCTCATGGGCTATGTTTTTCTCGATCCGCTTGCCGCGGCCTTGGTCGGTTTTATGATTTGCCGCACTGGCGGCAAGTTTGCCTGGAACGCATTATCGCGACTGGCCGACGGCGGCTTACCGCCGCAAGAATTGCAGGCAATTGAAAAAACGCTCAAGGAAACGCCCGGTGTTATCAATATCCATAATGTACGCACCCGTTACATGGGCGATAGCGTTTTGGTTGACGCACATCTTCTCGTAAACAGCGAGTTAACGGTTTCCGAGGCGCACCTGATTGCCGTCAATGCCCGGAAACGCGTTATTGCCGAGCATCACGCGCTCGATGCATTGATGCACATTGACCCCGAAGATGATCGTGATGAAGACGACAATAATTTCCCCGACCTGCCCGGACGTGATGAAATCGTTGCTGCGCTTGGCGATATTTATGCCCAATTCCAGCCCGACCTGCATATCCATTACCTGCATGGAGAAATCAACCTGATATTGCTTCTGGAAAAACAGCAGCTTGATGATGATAATCATCGTAAAAGAATTGTTGAACAATTGATGTCGCTTAAAAAGCGATATCCGATGTTGAAAAGTGTTCGGTTAATCACCACTATTGAACAAATCAACTTTTAATGCGCCGAACCGAGACTGCTTCCTGATAAAGGAATTCTGGAAAACAGCCCTGCTGGCGATTCTGTCTGGCGGACTGCCCTGTTCGGTAAAATAGCCTGAACATATTTGGATACTTGTGTTTGTGATGGCATTACACAAACTCCCCCAAAGGGCTGCCCGTTGGCGTTGCCCTCGGTGTCGGCCATACGGCCGAATCCGGTACGCTTTCTACCGGTATTACGATTCAGGATATTCCGAAGAGGATCAATGGTTGCTTTAGCGCTGCTTGGCGCGGGTTATCGGCAAGGCCGCTTGTATGCCGACCAGCACAGTGGCTCGATCGTCTTATCAAACTGATAGATGCGGCAATTGGAGCAGTAATTGCCGCGTTTTCAACGAAAACTCCTCCTTAGGGCGAGTAATTTCATGGTGCATGTCATCGGCCATGAAACCATCCACCGAATTTCGCCGCAAAAGGCATGAGTCGCACGCAATCACCGTATTGATGCTGGTGTTTACATTGATGATGACGCCTAACACCGCATTGAGGTAACATAAGACGTTGCTTCTTTTGGGTGCTCGGCCATGAAAAAACTACTTCTACTCTTCGCTCTGTCTTGTCCTGTCATGTTTTCTGGCTGTGCTATGCAGGAAGCCAAACCGGATTCCGCAATGATTTCCGGCAACCTTGTGCTCACAGAAGCGCAAAATGGTTCTGAAATTCCGGTATCCATCGGACGACAGATCGATGTTCGCCTACCCAGTAACCGCAGTACCGGCTATCAATGGCAGCAAGTCGAACCCATGCGCGGTATTTTGCGCGACGCCAGCCCACATTACGAGCAAGCCACTCCGGAAATTCCCGGCAGCGGCGGCGTTGATATTTTCAACTTCACTGCGTCGCGCCCGGGAAAACAAATATTGCGCTTCGAGTACAATCGCGCCTGGTCGGAAAGTACTGCGTCTACGCAAAAAATAAATTTTACCGTCGTTGTTGAGTAATTATGACTAATCGAACCGCGCTGTCCAAACATCCGTATTCATTAACGCCAAAATACCCAAAACAACAAATGCCAGCGCCGCAGCGATGTGAACAGCGCGCATCGGTATCCGGTGCGCAAGTTTATCGCCAATAAAAACAACCGGAACATTTGCTAACGCCATACCAAACGTCGTCCCTAAAACGATGGCGACAAGCGAGTGAAAATGCGCAGCCAACATCACCGTCGCCACCTGAGTTTTGTCGCCCATCTCAGCAAGAAAAAAAGTAATCAGCGTAGTAGTAAAAACGCCGAATGAAACCAATTTCGCGTTCTCCGGCTCAAACTTATCCGGGACCAACATCCACACAGCCATCGCCAAAAATAAAATACCGATGACCCAAGCCAATACATTTGGCGAAAGCAATTCGGTGATCCATACGCCCACCCAACCGGCCAGCGCATGGTTGACAAGCGTTGCCACCAGAATGCCTAAAACAATAGGCCATGGTTTACGGTATTTGGCCGCAAGAATAAATGAAAGCAGTTGCGTTTTATCGCCGATCTCAGCGAGCGCGACGATACCTGTTGATACTAAAAAAGGTTCCATATTTTTTATCTTTGCCGTCTCTATAAAGACGGTAATAACTTCAACTTTTGTAGAAAACTCTTGACGAGCAGCACTATCTCCTCGTCATCCTGATTATTCTGCTCAATCCGGACACGGTTGGCCCCGGCAAAGCCGATCATGTTATTACTTTGAATCAGGCAAATCAAATCCCCCGGATCAAAAGGAGGCTTTTCAGTGAAAGTAAGCGTCACCTGCCTCATATCGACATGCAACTTACGAACGCCATAAGGACGGATCAGCAAACGCAAGCGATGGCATGTCAGTAACGCTTTACCCTCATCCGGTAACAAACCAAAACGATCCACCAACTCTTCGTGCAATGCGTCAATTGCCTCAAAAGTTTCCGCATTGGCAAGACGTTTATACAGCACCAGCCTTTCATGGACATCCGCACAATATTTCTCCGGCAATAACGCCGGATGCCGCAGGTGGATCTCGGTAGCAATGCGCAATGGTTCATTCAGGTTCGGCTCGCGCCCGGATTTTAAGGCGTCTACCGCATGCTTTAGCATATCGGCGAAAAGCTGGAACCCAACTTCGGCGATTTCACCCGACTGTTCATCCCCCAATATTTCACCGGCGCCGCGAATCTCCAGGTCATGCATCGCCAGATAAAAACCGGAGCCCAATTGCTCCATCTGACGAATCGCTTCCAGTCTTTTTTTCGCCTGACCGGTTAACGCCTCTTCAGGCGGTGTTAATAAATACGCGTAAGCCTGGTGATGTGAACGGCCAACACGCCCGCGTAACTGATGGAGTTGCGCCAAACCAAAACGATCAGCACGTTCAATCAAAATAGTATTTGCCGTAGGCACATCAATGCCTGTTTCGATAATCGTCGAACACACCAATACATTGACGCGCTGTTGATAAAAATCGCGCATCACGCGTTCAAGTTCGCGCTCCGGCATTTGCCCATGCGCAACGGCAACGCGTGCCTCCGGTATCGCCTCGGCAATACGTTGCGCTTTATCCGGCAATGAGCGAACATCGTTGTGCAAAAAATAAACCTGCCCGCCGCGCTTGAGTTCGCGGGCAATCGCTTCACGCACAATTCCCAGGGAATATGGCGTGACAAATGTTTTGATTGCCAGCCGTTTTTGCGGCGCCGTCGCGATGACGGAAAAATCGCGCAACCCTTCCAGGGACATCGCCAATGTGCGTGGAATCGGCGTTGCCGTCAGCGCCAACACATCAACTTCGGCACGTAGTTTTTTTAACTGCTCTTTCTGGCGTACACCAAAGCGGTGCTCTTCATCAATAATGACCAATCCCAGGTTTTTGAATTGCACATCGGATTGAATCAGTTTGTGCGTACCGATCACAATATCAACCTTGCCATCCGCCAGCGCTGCCAATGTGGCTTTTACTTCCTTACCGGTACGAAAACGCGAAAGTTCGGCAATGCACACCGGCCACTCGGCGAAGCGATCCGAGAATACCTGGAGATGCTGCTCCGCAAGAAGCGTCGTCGGCACCAACAACGCGACCTGCCGGTTATCGCCTACTGCGGCAAACGCGGCGCGTAACGCCACTTCCGTTTTACCGAAACCGACATCGCCGCATACCAAACGATCCATGGGTTTATCGGAAACGAGATCGGCAATTACCGCATCAATCGCATTTTGCTGATCGATCGTTTCCTCAAAAGAAAAGCCTTCGGCAAAACGCTGATAATTCATTTCATCAAGCGTAAACGCATGGCCTTTACGCGCTGCGCGCTGCGCGTAAAGATTTAACAACTCGGCTGCGGTATCAAAAGCTTTTTTTGCAGCACGTTTACGCGCGCGCTCCCATTGCCCGCTGCCCAATTCATGCAATGTCACCGTTTCCGGAGAAACACCGCTGTAGCGCGAAATCAGGAAAAGATCCGACACCGGCACATAAAGCGTTGCCTTGTTTGCGTATTCAAGATGAAGGAATTCTTCACGACCAACGTTATCCAAACTTAACGTCACCAACCCCAAATAACGGCCGATGCCATGCTCTTCATGCACAACCGGGTCGCCGGTACGCATTTCGGCAAGGTCGCGAATCAGCGCATCAATATCCGCCGCCTGCCCGCTTCTGCGCTTTTTACGCGCCGCATACGCCGATTTATCGGCATACAAATCATTTTCGGTAACAAACGCCAAATTCGCTACCGGCCAGATAAACCCATTTTGCAATGGCGCAACCGCAAAACCGTTTCTTTCATCGCTGTTTATCCAAGCGGCAACATCGTCAACATTACCAAGATGAATATCTTCGGCACGAAGCATAGCCTGCATCGTTTCGCGCCGCCCTGCGCTTTCGGCAAAAAGCAAAACGCGCGCACCGCTGTTTCCGATAAATTGCCGAAAACGTATCAGCGGCGCCTTGGCACGCCGATCAATGGTCAATTCAGGCAGCGCCGTTAATTCGGACACCGGCGACATCTCGGCCTGAGTATTAAAAATAAAACGTGAAAAGGCTTTGACAGCACCTAGAAACGCATCGACAGGAAGGTACAGCCGTTCCGGCGGCAACAAAGGGCGCTGCGGATCGCCACGCAATAAACGATAACGTTGTTGTATTTCCGACCAGAAAACTTCACAGGCATGCGCAATATTGCCATGCAATACCAGTTGCGCATCCTCCGTGAGATAACTCAAGAATGTTGTAGTCTCTTCAAAAAACAGCGGCAAATAATATTCCAGGCCATTCGGCGTCAAACCATTGGAGACATCCTTGTACAACATTGATCGCGACGGATCGCCCTCGAAGGTTTCGCGAAACGCTTGGCGAAATTTTTTACGCGCCGTATCATCGAACGGATATTCGCGTGCAGGCAGCATACGAATTTCCGAAACGGTTTCCGCTGAACGCTGGTCATCAATGTTGAAAATACGGATCGTTTCCAGTTCGTTTCCAAAAAGATCAAGTCGATACGGTACTGGTGAACCCATCGGAAACAAATCAATCAACCCGCCGCGCACAGAGAATTCGCCCGGCGCCATAACCTGCGTTACCGCGTGATAACCCGCCGTCGCCAATTGATGCCGCAACGCGTTCACATCGATCACATCGCCTTGCTTAAGCATAAAAACATGTGCCGCCAAATGCGTCGCGGGCGCAACACGCTGCATCGCCGTCGTCACGGCCACCAGCACAACATCAATATCGCGCCGCATCATTTGATAGAGTGCGGCCAACCGCGCCGAAATCAGGTCCTGATGCGGCGAGAACGGGTCGTAAGGCAAGGTTTCCCAATCGGGAAAGGAAATAATTTTAAATTGCGGAAAAAACCAGCTTAATTCGCTTTCGAGACGCTGGGTTGTCATGGCGTCTTCGCAAACAATGCACACCGGCCTCTTTTCCTGTTTTGCCTGCGCGACAATAGACGTCAACATCAGCGCGTCACCGGAACCTGACGGCATAGGCAACGCCGCTTTTTCTCCGACGGTGGGGAAACGATCAATAAACGGCGTACACGGCCAAAAAAAATCTGGGGCTGACACAAAAAAAGGAGGCAATAAAACGGATATTGTAAAACAATCAAGAATGCGGTGTATTCACATTATCTTGAGCCTGAACAGATGTTGATTGACTGGGAAACCGCATTGAAGCGGATAAAGGTGCCGAGCCAGTTAAAACAGCGGTTTTTGCCAAAATTTGGCATAACTATTGGTGTTTCAAAGATGAGAAGCCGCCGTCATTTTGTAATGTATAATTCGTTCCTCAGCTGGAATTACCGGATGTTTTTGCAATAAATTAAATCGCTGCTATTTCAGCAGTATTTTGTATCTTGATGACGCAAAGCATTTCATATTGTTTCAAACCATATTTCATATCTATAACTATTATTTGCCCTCAAAAACAATAGCGTTTATAAAAAGGAGTTTTTCATGACTATTCGTATTCTGGGAATCTGCGGAAGTTTAAGAAAGAATTCAACCAATATGGGCATGCTCCGCTATGCCCAAAAGCACGCGCCAAATAACACAACCATCGAAATCGCCGATCTGGCAAAACTTCCCTTTTATTGCCAGGATATTGAAGAAAAACCTTCGGAAGTTCAGCTGTTTTTTAAGCAACTTGATGCCGCTGATGCTTTTTTATTCGGCTGCGTCGAATACAACTACTCTATTGCGCCTGTACTTAAAAATGCGCTTGATTGGGCATCGCGGGAAAAAGATAATTATCTTCTTTCAGGAAAAACCGCGGCAATCATGGGCGCTGGCGGCGGCATGGGAAGCTCGCGCGCGCAATATCATTTACGTCAAGTATGTATTATTCTGAACATTCAGGTTATCGTGCAACCGGAAATCTTCGCAAATGCCTTTAGCGATTCGTTTGACCAAAACGGTGACTTGGTCGATGAGCGCATCCGAGGTTTAATTCGCAAACAACTGGATGTGCTTCAAACTTCTGTCCGGGCATGAATAAAAAATGCCGCGAAATTCGCGGCATTTTTTATTACAACAACGAAAGCCGGGCACGGTAAGCATCCCAGTCCTTGATTGGATTTTTTGCCACACCCGTTTCCATCGCGGCACGCGCCACAGCCATTGGCAATTCGGTACGCAAGCGGATATCAAATGGAGATGGGATCAAATAATTTTTATCGAATGCGCACTCGGGATTGTTGCGCGCCAATGCAGCCAACTCTTTGGTGCAGGCATATTTCATTTCTTCATTAATCGCGGTCGCACCCACATCAAGCGCACCGCGGAACATATAGGGAAAGCAAAGCACGTTGTTCACCTGGTTCGGATAATCGGAACGCCCCGTTGCAATCACGGCATCCTGACGCACCGACATCACCAACTCGGGGCGTACTTCCGGCTCCGGATTCGCCATTGCCAAAATAATCGGATTAGCCGCCATTGTCGCCACCATTTCTTCATTCATGGTTTTCGGCCCGGAGACGCCAAGGAAAATATCCGCGCCGGCGATCGCTTCGCCGAGTGTCCGCAGCGGCGTATTTACGGCATAACGTTGTTTGGTCGGCACCAGATTTTCACGGTCGGTATGAATCACGCCTTTGGAGTCGCACAAAATGATATTTTCTTTTTTCAAGCCCATGCCAACCAGAAGATCGAGGCAAGCAATACCCGCAGCGCCCGCGCCTGAGCAAACCAGGCGCGCGCTTTCAATTTTCTTACCCACCAGCGCCAGAGCATTGATCGTCGCCGCGCAGGCAACAATTGCCGTACCGTGTTGATCATCATGGAATACAGGAATCTTCATCCGCTTTTTCAATTCCTCTTCAATGAAAAAGCATTCGGGTGCTTTAATGTCCTCGAGGTTGATGCCGCCGAAAGTCGGCTCAAGGCTGGCGATAATATCCACCAGTTTCATCGGATCGGTTTCGTCAACCTCCAGGTCAAAAACATTAACGCCACCAAACTTTTTGAAGAGAACGCCTTTGCCTTCCATCACCGGCTTGCCGGCAAGCGCGCCAATATTGCCCAAGCCAAGTACGGCGGTACCGTTGGAAACCACCGCCACCAGATTGCCGCGCGAAGTATAAAGCGATGCGTTATCAGGCGATTCGACAATGGCCTCGCACGCTGCAGCAACTCCCGGCGTATAAGCCAGCGCCAGCTCAAGCTGCGTATTCAGCGGTTTACTGGCCACCACTTCGACCTTGCCCGGTTGTGGCTTACTGTGATAACGCAGCGCCTTCTCTCTTATTTCTTCATTATCGTGCTCCTGGACTTGAACAGATCCCATTTCTGCTGAACCTCCTTAAACAATAAAATTATCTATATAAATTTTGTTTGGTTACCCGCCGGTATTTAAAGGGTAACGTACTATTTTACTAACTTAAGATGAGACTTCTTCTGCTCTTTTCCAGAAGATGATTGTTGCGGCAACACTGCTTTTTCGATTGTTTCCTGATCCGTGCTGAAAAAAAGGCCGTATCCGTTTTCCTTGGCAAAAATCGCCGCTACTGCCGAAAAAGGAATGGCAATTTCCTGTGAAATACCGTCGAAACGCGCCGAAAACATGATCCACTCATTATTGATCACCAGGTTATGCGTGGTACGCCCGCTCAAATTAAACACAATTTCGTTATTGGCGACATATTCCATCGGAACGCGCGTTTCATCATCCACACGCACGACGAGATACGGCGTTAATTCCTTCTCGGTACACCATTCACACAAGGCACGGACAAGATAAGGTTTTGCCGATGCCTCCGGATGAAAAACCGAAGAGTTCATCGCCTCAACCAACAAGAGATTTTCAACACGCTTTCCCGAATCACTTGCGCATGCCACGCTCGGCGGAAGTGATCGCCTCGGAAAACGCCGGACGCGCAAAAAGGCGCTCCGCATATTTCATCATCGGAATCGCCTGTTTCGGCAATGAAATACCATAATAATCAAGCCGCCACAACAATGGCGTCAATGCGACATCAAGCATCGAATAATCTTCGCCGAGCAAATATTTATGCTTGGTAAACATCGGCACCATCTGCAACAGCGCGTCGCGAATCTGGGCACGCGCTTTATCATGCCCCTTGCCGGTTTTGGATTCCAATTCGACCACATACGTGAAAATATCTTTTTCAAAACGAAAAAGAAAATAACGGGCGCGGGCGCGCATGACCGGATCGGGCGGCATCAGTTGCGGATGCGGAAAACGCTCATCAATATACTCATTGATGATATTGGACTCATGCAAAATCAGATCGCGCTCAACCAGAACCGGCACCTCGTTGTATGGGTTCATCAACGCAATGTCTTCTGCTTTTTTTTCCAGATCGACATCGACAACCTGAAAGTCCATTCCTTTTTCATACAAAACAATACGGCAACGTTGGCTGAACGGATCGGTTGTCCCGGAATACAATGTCATCATAATGGTAATACGTCTCCTGCGGTGCACAGCACCACGAGCTGTTTTGGTTTTGCCTAAGTCGGCGATTTTACCCTTTACAGAAAAAGATCGCTACGTTCGCCGCCAAGAAATCCACGCGCTGCTTATGCTCTTTCATCAATCATTACCGTTGCAAAAAATAAACCTGCCTGTTTTTTGATAAACGATTTCGGTTTTTACGGCTTTTGTCGTGCAACCCGCATATCGATCAGCACGCTTTAAGTGAGCAGGCATTTTGCCCCGCCCCTATTTTTCCGGACGCACAAAAATTTTGTTTGACGGCCAAGCGACACTCGCTTCGGCATCATTCTTTCCTGAAAAAAATACTTAAGCCAAACATCATGATTCCAAAAACATGAAAGCCGTTCATGCTTCCTTTTCCGGCAATCGTCTATGTCCAGCGGCATGACCGAGTTGCGCCAAGCCGTTCGCAAGACAGTACGGCTTTCGGATACTGCCGGAATCAAGTCCGCTCTAACGCAACCGCTGCAACTGCTCGCGCAATTTCCCCAACGTTTCCGAAAAATCCGCCAGCCGCGTTTTTTCCTGTTCGACAACCGCCTGCGGCGCGCGTGCGATAAACCCCTCGTTATTCAGCTTGGTCTGCGCTTTGGCGATCTCGCCTTCGATACGGGCCATTTCCTTATGCAAACGCGCGCGTTCCGCGTCCACATCGACCTCGATTTTGAGCATCAACCGAAAATCACCAACGATCTGGGTCGGCGCGGGCGATTCGGGCAATGTTGCGCCTACCGCTTGCACATCGGACAATTTGGCCAATGCGGCAAGATAGCCGGCAAATGAGTGAATCATTGCCTCGTCGCCCGCTGCCAATAACGGTACCTTCTGCGCGGGCGACAAACTCATCTCCGAGCGCAGGCTGCGGCAAGCATTGATCATCGCTTTTAACTGCGCCATCTGCGTCTCCGCGTTTTCATCGATTTGTTGCGCGTCGCCGTGCGGGTAAGCGGCTGTACCGAGATACCGCGTATTTTTACAACACGCCAGTTCGGCCACGGTTTGCCAAAGCTCTTCGGTGATAAACGGAATCAGCGGATGTGCCAGGCGCAATATTGTTTCCAATGTGCGCAGCAGCGTTCTTCTCGTCGCCCGCTGCTGTTTTTCGTTGCCCTGGTTGATCTGCACTTTGGCAAGCTCCACGTACCAGTCGCAAAACTCATCCCAGATCAGTTCGTAAACCGCGCGCGCCACCAGATCGGGACGATACTCCGCAAAATGCTGCGCCACTTCCGCTTCGGCGCGTTGCAAACGGCTGACGATCCAGCGATCGGCAAACGAAAATTCGAGCGCGTCCGCGCCGGCGTCCATCCCGCAATCGCGGCCTTCGCAATTCATCAGCACAAAGCGCGACGCATTCCACAACTTGTTGCAGAAATTGCGATAACCCTCGCAACGGCTCATATCAAAACGGATATCACGCCCGGGGCTTGCCAAGCTGGCAAACGTAAAACGCAATGCGTCGGTGCCAAACGCCGGAATCCCTTGCGGATATTCCTGGCGCGTCCGCTTTTCGATTTTTTCGGCGGCGCGCGGATCCATCAGGCCGGTGGTGCGTTTTTCGACCAACGTTTCCAGATCGATACCGTCGATGAGGTCAATCGGGTCGAGAATATTGCCTTTCGACTTGCTCATCTTCTGCCCTTCGGCATCGCGAATCAGACCAGTCACATAAACATCCTTGAACGGAATTTTTCCGGTGATGTGCTGCGTCATCATCACCATGCGCGCCACCCAGAAAAAGATAATGTCAAAACCGGTCACCAACACCGATGAAGGCAAATACAAGTCAAGCGTGGTATTGGATTTTCGCGGCCACTCCGACGTCCATCCCAGCGTGGAAAACGGCCATAACGCCGAAGAAAACCAGGTGTCGAGCACATCGTCGTCGCGTTTTAACGCGCCGATGTAGCCGTCTCGCTCCGCCAATGCCCTGGCCTCCGCTTCATCGTGCGCCACCCAATGACGGCCGTCATCGGCATACCATGCGGGGATCTGATGCCCCCACCAAAGCTGGCGCGAAATACACCAATCCTGAAGATTACGCATCCACGCATAGTAAGTATTCACCCAGTTTTCCGGCACAAAACGCACGGCGCCGGACGCCACCGTATCAATGGCTTTTTGCCCGATACTCTTGCCGTCCGCCGCGGGTTTATTCACCGCGACAAACCATTGGTCGGTCAACATCGGCTCGATTACCGTATGCGTGCGGTCGCCGCGCGGCACTTTGAGCTTGTGCGGCTCAACTTTGATCAACAGATTTTTCTGTTCGAGATCGGCGACGATTTGCTTACGCGCATCAAAGCGATCCATGCCGCGATATGTTTCCGGCGCGTTATCGTTAATTTTTGCGTCAAGCGTCAATACCCCGATCTGTGGCAAATCGTGTCGCAAACCGACAGCGTAATCATTAAAATCATGCGCCGGCGTCACTTTGACGCAACCGGTACCGAATTCGCGATCCACATAATCGTCGGCAATAATCGGAATCGTGCGGCCTGTGAGCGGCAAATCGACCGTCTTTCCGATCAACGCCTGATAACGCTCGTCATCGGGATGCACCATCACCGCCACGTCGCCCAGCATCGTTTCCGGGCGCGTCGTCGCCACCGTCAATCCCGATTGGCCGTTGATCGCCCCTTCGCTGAACGGATAGAGAATGTGCCACATAAAACCGTCTTCTTCGACGTTATCCACCTCAAGATCGGATACCGCCGTACCCAGCACCGGATCCCAGTTCACCAAGCGCTTGCCGCGATAAATCAAACCTTCGCGATAAAGACGGACAAAAACTTCCGTCACCGTGCGCGATAAATCCTCGTCCATCGTAAAACGTTCGCGGCTCCAATCGGGCGATGTTCCCAAGCGGCGCATCTGCTGCGAAATGCGGTTGCCGGAAAGTTCTTTCCACTTCCAGACTTCATCAATGAATTTTTCCCGCCCCAATTCATGGCGCGACACGCCTTTGGCGTCCAACTGCCGCTCGACGACAATCTGCGTCGCGATGCCGGCATGATCGGTGCCCGGCTGCCACAACGTGTTAAAGCCGCGCATCCGGTGATAGCGAATCAGCGCGTCCATAATCGTCTGCTGAAAACCGTGCCCCATATGGAGCGTGCCGGTGACGTTCGGCGGCGGCAACAAAATGCAGAAGCTGTTTTCTTTGGTCTTGGACGTATCCAGACCGGCGCAAAAATAACCGGACGATTCCCACTGTGGATACCAGCGGTTTTCTATTTCGGCGGGATCAAAGCTTTTGGCGAGCGTCATATTCTATTGGCCAACGTTTCACAACAAAAATCGGGATTATAGGCATTTTCAGTGTCTCACGCTGACTTTCGAACCGATCAAACAACCCACCGCAACAATAAGCATACGGTTAACCCAGATCAGAACGGCGACTTGAGGGTGCGGCGGCAAAACGATCCGGCAAACCTCAGGTCGCACGCAAGCCTCGCCAACTACTGATAACTTTTCTCCGAAAACAATCCGCAATGCGTTTTCGTACCGAAAATCAATATTGCGCTCTACTTTCCCGATGCGCCAGCGCATGCAGATACACTTTTGCATCAAGCGCTGCCATGCAGCCTGTCGCCGCAGAAGTTACCGCCTGCCGGTAAACATGGTCGGCAACGTCGCCCGCAGCAAAAACGCCGGGCACGGAGGTCGCCGTGGCGTTGCCTTCGGCGCCGTTATGTACTTTGATGTAGCCGTTGCTCATGCTCAGCTGACCGGCAAAAATGTCGGTGTTCGGCGTATGCCCGATCGCGATAAAAATGCCCTGTACGGAAAGATTTTGCGTTTTGTCGGTGTGCACATCCCTGATACGCGCGCCGGTGACGCCGGTTTCGTCGCCGAGCACCTCATCGAGTACATGGTTCCACATGATTCTGATGTTGCCGTTTTTTGATTTGGCAATGACTTGATCGCTTAGGATCGGTTCGGCGCGGAATTCGTCGCGACGATGGATCACTGTGACCGTACGGGCAATGCTGGATAAATAAATCGCTTCTTCAATGGCAGCGCTGCCGCCACCCACCACGGCGACATCCTGATCTTTGTAGAAAAAACCGTCACACGTTGCGCATGCGGAAACGCCGCGACCTTTATATATCTCTTCGGACGGCAGCCCGAGATAACGGGCGGATGCGCCGGTGGCAATAATCAACGCATCGCACGTGTATTCGCCGGAATCGCCAGTCAAACGCAGCAGCCGCGTCGAAAAATCGACGGCGTTGATATGGTCAAAAACAATTTTGGTGCCGAAACGTTCGGCGTGCTGCTGAAAACGCGCCATTAATTCCGACCCTTTGACGCCATCGACATCGGCAGGCCAGTTATCCACTTCCGTGGTGGTCATCAGCTGTCCGCCATGTTCGAAACCGGTGATCAATGTCGGTTGCAGATTGGCGCGCGCGGCGTACACGGCGGCGGTATAACCGGCGGGGCCGGAGCCCAGAATGATCAAACGGGAATGTTCTGCTGCCATAAAAAATCCTTTAAAGTGGTTTGCCTCGGATTAACGTTAATATACCAAACAGTATTCTGGCCGCGCCATAACAAATAACCATGCCAAGGCCGGGTAAAGGTACACTGCTGGCCGGATGATCTTATCTTAATCAGGACAAGGTACAATATACGGTCAAATACTGATGCCACAAGAGGCGTCTGGGCCGCAGTCCTTCGGGAATATTTGCATGCTTTTCGGAAAAACGGATAAAAAATACAACAGCAAAAAAATGACGTCGCGCAACAAGCACGCGACGCGTTCGCCGCGCATCGCCCGTTTAATCCACGAGGCATGGTGGTTTGTGTTATTCGTGGCGGTGGCTTATCTAACGCTGATTCTGGCTACATACCATCGCGGCGACCCAAGCTGGTCGTTTTCCGGTACGGGTGAGCCTGTAAAAAACGCGGGCGGTGTGGTTGGCGCGTGGGTGGCCGATCTGTTATTTTATCTTTTGGGCAGCGCCGCATGGTGGATGATTGCCGCGGGTATTATTGCGCTGATCGTTGCGTTCCGCCGAATCCGCGCCCACGCAACGGGCGATTATTCGCTGTTGGTCGCCGCTATCGGTTTTGTCATGCTGGTGTTGTCAAGCGCGGCGCTGGAAGCAACGCATCCGCGTTTGGCGCTGATGGATGGTTTACGCGCACCCGGCGGTGTATTCGGGCAACTGATCGGTTTTCCGTTATTGAGGTTACTGGGCGGAGACGGCGCGGGCCTGTTGCTCATTCTTCTGTGGGCAATCGGGCTTTCATTTTTCACCGGTATTTCCTGGCTGACATTCGCCGAAAAAATCGGCTACGGCGTCGAGCGGTTTTTTGCTTGGATGCGCAAAAGCATCGAAGCGCGGCGTGACCGGAAAATCGGACGACAGGTTTCTGCCGAGCGTGAACATACGATAGAGCAGGTGCGTTACGACAGCGAAATGCGGGAACCGTTATTGGTCGTGCCGCCGGTATCGGAAATACCCAAGTCGTCGCGTGTTGAAAAAGAGAAGCAACGCGCGCTGTTTGAGCATTTGCCGGATTCACTATTGCTGCCGCCGCTGTCACTGCTCGACGAAGCGCCGCCGCATACGGAATCGGTCAGCCAGGAAACGCTGGATTTCACGTCAAGGCTCATTGAACGCAAACTCGCCGATTTTGGCGTATCCGTCAAAGTATTGGCGGCATATCCCGGCCCGGTCATTACCCGCTACGAAATCGAGCCTGCGATCGGCGTTAAAGGCAGCCAGATTGTAAACCTCGTCCGCGATCTGGCGCGGGCATTGTCTGTGGTGTCGATCCGCGTCATCGAGACGGTTCCCGGCAAATCGTGCATGGCGCTTGAATTGCCGAACGCCAAACGGCAAATTGTGCGCCTGATCGAGGTGCTGGCGTCGAAAACGTATAACGATGCCGCCAGCCATTTAACGCTCGGTTTGGGCAAAGACATTGCCGGCAACCCTGTCGTCGCCGATCTTGCGCGCATGCCGCACGTGCTGGTTGCGGGCACGACCGGCTCTGGAAAATCCGTGGCGATTAACGCGATGATTCTATCGCTGCTTTATAAATCCGACCCGCGGCAGGTGCGCCTGATTTTGATCGACCCGAAAATGCTGGAGCTTTCCATTTATGAGGGCATTCCGCATCTGCTTTGCCCGGTAGTGACCGATATGCATCTGGCGCCGGTGGCGCTGAACTGGTGCGTCGGTGAAATGGAGCGGCGTTATAAACTGATGTCGCAACTGGCCGTGCGTAACCTAGCCAGCTACAACAACAAGATCATCGAGGCCAAACGAAAAGGAGCGCCGCTTACCGATCCGCAAGCCGCCAATCCGGAAAATCAGGAGCCGCTCGAAGAAATGCCGCAAATCGTCGTCGTCATCGATGAACTGGCCGACTTGATGATGGTGTCGGGCAAAAAACTCGAAGAACTCATCGCGCGTATCGCCCAAAAAGCGCGCGCGGCGGGCATCCACCTGATCATCGCGACGCAAAGGCCGAGCGTTGACGTCATCACCGGCTTGATTAAAGCCAATATTCCGACACGCATCGCGTTTCAGGTAGCCAGCAAAGTCGATTCGCGCACAATTCTCGACCAAATGGGCGCGGAAGCATTGCTCGGCCAAGGAGACATGCTCTTTCTGCCGCCCGGCTCCGGTTTCCCGCAGCGAATGCACGGCGCGTTTGTTTCAGACGAAGAAGTCCATAATGTTGTGAACTACCTGAAAGAACACGGCGAGACCAATTACGTTGAGAGCGTGCTCAAAGAAAGCGAGCCGGAAAGTAACGGCGACAACGAAGGCTTCTCATCGCTCAATGCGGAAGCCGACCCGATGTACGACCGTGCTGTCGCGCTGGTGCTCAAATCGCGACGCCCTTCGATATCGTGGGTGCAACGCAATCTTGGCATCGGCTATAACCGTGCCGCCCGTCTCATTGAGCAAATGGAGCGCTCCGGGTTGGTTTCGTCCATGCAAAGCAACGGTAACCGCGAAGTTCTGGCGCCTGCGCCGCAAGAAGATTCATGACCGACAACATTCTTATGAAAATAACCGTTTTTTTTAGCGCAATACTGTTATACGCATCCGTCGCGCAAGCCGGCGCGCAGGAAGATTTACAGAGCTTCATGAAAGACACGCGCACCATGCGCGCCAGCTTCGAACAAGTCGTTTACGGCAAATCCGGAAAAACGGAACAACCGACTGTCGGTACACTGATGCTGCTGCGCCCGGGAAAGTTCCGCTGGGAAACCCAAAAACCGTATCCGCAGCTTATTGTCGGCGACGGTGAGCGCGTCTGGCTCTACGACGAGGATTTGAATCAGGTTGTGGTGCGCTCGCGCGAAGAAGCGCTGGGCGGCACGCCCGCGGCATTGCTTGCGGGCGATGCCGATCTCGATAAAACATTTGAAATTTCGTCGTTGCCGGATCGCGATGATATGTTCTGGCTTAAGGCAATACCGCGCAACAAGGATGCCGGTTTCAAGGAAATCCGGCTGGGCTTTGCCGCCGGAAAACTCAAGATGCTGGAGCTTGACGATACATTCAACCAGAAAATCATGACGCGCTTTATCCAAGTCGATTACAACCCGATCATTTCCCCGGAACTGTTCACTTTCACGCCGCCCAAAGACGCTGACGTGATCGGGCAAAATCAACCCGAGTAGCGAAAAACCGGCGCGACAAAACGCCTACGATAATCGCCGCCGAAAGCGTTGCCGAAAAAATAAAAAACGCGCGCACAAAAAGAGGGGAGTTTGCTATAATGCGCGCCTTGCGCCCGTAGCTCAGTTGGATAGAGTACCTGGCTACGAACCAGGGGGTCGTGGGTTCGAATCCTGCCGGGCGCGCCAAGTCAATAGAATAAATCCTCTATTCGCCGTATGAAAAAAAAGACCGTTAAGGTCTTTTTTTTTCGCCATGGGCAAACCACGACCGCAGACATGCCTGTTTACGCCGGCCATAACGTCCCGCTTTGAATTGCGCTCCCTCAAGCCATGCCGCGCCCGTCCATCTTTTCCTCGTGCATGCCCGGTTTCCTATCGCTTTCTTGACTGTTTTCCTTATTAATACAACCTCACTTCTGGTTGCTGTACATACCTCTGGTAACAAAGCCGGCTCAAACCTTAACGCTTTGTGAATTAGCCAACTATTCATCGACTATCCATATTTCGAGGGCTATAGTGTGCTCATAAGCAAGTTGATATAAGCATAAACAAATTATTAACTATCTTGTGAAGGATTCACACCATGAGTCATAAAAAAAACATAAAGAAAATCTGGTGGGCTTGTTTTTATCTCGTTTTATCTTCCAGCCTCTTAATCGCCCAAAACGCCTCCGCAACACGTATCCTGATTCTCACTACCAGTGAAACAGCAAGTGATGCCATCGCTATCCAACAAAACTGCATCAATGAGTTCCGTAATGCGGGAACCACGGAAGCTACGGTAGAAGAGGATGCGTTGAATGGCGCGACGATGACACTCGATGATTTTACGTCGCCGGCCGGCGTCCCCTACGATATTGTCGTCACCTGTATTGTATATAACCAGGTTACCCCAGCCAACGTTGCCATTATCGATGAGGCAATACGGACGCGGCGCGCCCAGGCTTTCTTTTTCTTTGACGAGCAACATACTTCACCGTCGCTTTTTGACTCAATACGTAACGCGAAAACCAACTGGACATTGGCTCGGGAAGGAGATGTCGGAGAGGGTGCAAGCCAACATTTAAATACCGCCAGCCCTTACAGCAGCAGCTTTACTACGCTCAATCCTTATGGGGGGAACTCCTATCGCCCCATATCGGGCGTACCCGTGAACAACGCCTTGTATCTTCCCCCGGGAGTGTCAATCCCTCCGGCCGGGCCTACGACAAGCGCCGCGACCGTTTTGGTGCCGACCAGCGAATCTTATCTTGACGCCGGTGGCGCCGCCAAAGGCGCATGCCTTTTTTATAACACCGACACAAGCGGTTTTGACTCGGTTCGCTACGCCGGCAACGCCAGCAAAATCGCCACGGCCTTTATTGCCGCGACGAAGTCCGGCGGCTCATGCAACATTCCTTCCGGCATCAGCAAAGCCTTCTCCCCGGCATCGTTGAACCCGGGCGGGACAAGCACGCTGACCATCACCATCACCAACAATATCGCCCCGACACCGATAACGGGCGTGAACGTGACCGATAACCTTCCCGATCCACTGCAAATTTCCACCGGCGCCATCACAAACAGCTGCGGCGGCACGCTGACCGGAAACCCGGGCGATACCCGCATCCGGCTTACCGGCGGCACTTTTTCGGGAAGCACGTGTACCATCAGCGTACCCGTATTGTGGCCCGCTACCGCCGTCGGCATTGCCGCCTGCGGCACCACCGTCACGAATGTTATTACGCCCAATATTGATTTCACCACCGACGACGGCCAGGTCAATGACCGGGCCACCACCGACTTGGCCTGCGCTCCCATCGGCCCGATTGCCGTCACCAAAATAGTCGATAACCCTACTGTTGGCACAGGCGGTCTTTTATCCTACACGATTATCGTCGGCAACAACGGTACCCTCCCCGTCAGCAATGTGGTGGTGAACGATAGTCCCCCGGCGAACGCCCTCGACAACGTCGCCTGGATTTGTGCCGGCACCGGCGTTGCTTGCCCGAACTCCGGAGATACCGGCGATATCAATGAAACCATCCCTTCCCTGCCGGGCGGCGCCCGTGTGATCTACACCCTGACCGGTACGGTTCGCAGTGACGCGCCGGCAAACTTTACCAACACCGTCTCCGTCGACCCCAACAATGCCATATGCGCCAGCGGCAATCCGAAACCATGCACCGCCAGCGCTTCTGTGCCGCTGGCGCCCGAAATCAGCGTGACCCAGACCAGTGATACCACAAGCGCCGTCATGCCCGGGGACAACATCTCCTATGTGATCACCGTTGCCGCCACCAATAACGCCGCAGCAACCAACACCATCGTCCACAACCCGACTCCGGCAGGAATAGACAGCGGCACCTGGACTTGTGCCGGAACATGCGGCACCCCCTCAACAGGCTCAATACCGTTAGACGACACCATCCCGATCCTGGCCTGGGGAAACTCCGCCACTTACACCGTGACCGCCAAGGTAGCCGCTAGCCCGCCGTCAACGATCACCAACATCGCCTCGGTAATGCCCGGAGACGGCGGCGTCTGCCTTGGTGGTGTGGCCCCGCCGTGCAACAGTAATCCGGTAACCACACAAATCGTTTTTTCCCCCAGCGCCCTGCCATCGTCGGCGTCCGTTCCCATTCCCGCATGGGCATTGCTTGCCATGGTGGCAATGCTGCTCGGAGCGGGCATAACATTCCGCCAAAGGAAACGCTAGACTATAGATCAATCTATCGCTTGAAGATGTGAACGGCTCCCCGAAATTCGGAGAGCCGTTCGCTAAATACGAACCCCGTTAGAAATAAACGTTTTATCGCAAAAAAATCTCCCTATAGTTCCGCCGTCCCGATTTGCCGATCAGGCACACCCGGGTTGGCAAAAACCCCGATCAAATCTGCGGCTGCTTCAACCTGATGTAATAGGTTCCCGTTGTCGATCCGACAATAAAGCTGTATTCGCCCAATTCCGAAGTAACCTGTTCCCCTCTCTTCGTCACTTTGCCATTGGCAACGGCTTCCCATATTTCAACCACAACGCCAGAAACGCCTTTCGCATTTTTCTCTTCGGGAGAAATAACACCATCTCCATTTGTGTCGTTATAGATTTTGCCATGAATCACCGGCGCCACCTGGCAGGTGGCGAAATCACGATATTCGTTCGGCGGTGTGACCCTGCCTAGGTCTCTACAAGCCCCTGTCAACGGTTCGCATTCATAAACAGCGATACCCAAATATCCGATATACAGTTTGCCGTTCAAGAATCCCATCGCGTAATGGTTGGGCGGCACGCCATTTGTATTCGGCCGGGTCAATGTGGTCACGACATTATATTTCCAGCCGCCCGAAGTGTTTTTCGGAACAATACGCACCAGCCGCCACGTTGCGCTCGAACTGATGGACTCTCCCACCACAAGGTATGCATTACCCTCCGCGTCGATCGCCATATCGGATATGATCTGGAAATTCTCTATCGCGGCATCGGATGGCGTTGCCGGAGCCAACACCCCGCTATGGCGAAAACTTCCCTTCGCCGGGTTCAAGATGCCCAACCTCACCCGACATCCCAAACGGGCCCAGATATCCGAGCTTGCCACCACGCCGGGCGGGCACGGCAGCGTATTGGCTCCTACCCGCCCCCCAACCAAATATATCTCGCCGGTGTGCTGGTTAACCTCGCCACCATGCCAATTCATGTTGCCTTCGGGTATTGCCGGATAATCGAGGAATTGCCATTTGGCGCCCCAAACATCGTCAAGATACTTGATGCGATTCGTGGTCGTCGCGCTGCCTGTCCAGCCCCACCACCAGTTATACATTCTCAGCCGGGGGCTGCCATCCGCTTTCTTGATAATATCGCCGTTTGAATTTAATGCCGGGCCCAAAGCGAGCGTCGGATCGCCGGTAGCGTTGGGAAGATAAGTCGGGTTTGTCAAGGCGGTTCCCTGATGAGGCCCCCAGGTAACGCGTGTCACGGCAGGCGGGACTCCCTGCCCGGGAACAAACGAAAGAATAAGGGAGTTAACGCTGTTGATATCTGTTCCCGTATAGCTCGCCGTATAGATTTTGTTGCAGCTGAACAGGTTACCGTCCGGCGCTCTCTGCGCATGCGCCGTCTGGGAAAAAACAGCACACAGTAAAAAAACCAATGTTGTCGGCAATGCTGCCCAACGGAAAAAACTCTTGATTCCAACTATCATTTTCGCTCCCGAAAAATTACCGTATTTCGTTCGGATACCTGCTGCTGCGGCTTGGCTTCTTTATTCGTATTTCGCCGCATATCCACAGCGTTTCATTTACCGGAAAAGGAAACGCCAGAAAGGCCGCTCAACAGACAAAACTGGGCAAGGCTGCAACCGATTCATTGTTGGCCCTAACGACATGGCGCCGCGAAAAGTCAGGCGACACATCGCCCGTAGCGCCGCGCCCATTGAGACAACCGGCAAGATGCGGCGATTTTTTGCAGCTCCCTGATAAATTTGGAATACTCCTCCCCGGCGGACATAGCTTATAAAAGCCGCAAACCCTGCCATATCAAAAAGTCGGGATACGCCCATGAAATAAGCCTCCGGCATGCTTTCCAACTCTTTCATGCCCATTTTTCATTCACAAGATTCGTTTTTCTGGCGTTCAATCACTTTTCGCGTTACAGTTAAAAAAATCGCCGTTCACGATATCCCGTGAACGGCGGTAATATTGCAACTGCATTTCTTTGAGAGATTGACAACAAGACACGAAAACTTTTTCAACAGACAAACCGATAGCTTTTGCAACGATTCCCCCGCTCCGCATACGGGTGGGTGAGATGTTGTGCAATGCCGCTTTGCGTGCCAATGCCGAACGGTGTGGTGAGATTTTTTTCTCGCACAGCGCTGCAACAATGCTTGTTCTACGCACATCGGCGACACCTTTTTGTTAAAAGTTTTTGCTTTCAAAAAACTGTTTTGCTTAGATCGTCAGCGTATTTTAAAAGTAAATGATATTGCATGTCAAGAGAAATTGACGTTAATAGGTTCAATTTTTATTGTTTTGCAGTCATTTGAATTTATTTTGTGAAATCAAAAGCTTATGAGCATGGATGTTGAAAAATACAATAAAAGCGCGTATTTGGATTCCCAAGAAAAAACCGGGCGCTCACCTTTTCACCTCAGGTTGTCTTTGCTGCTTGGCAAGAAATTTAAAAGCGTCAGGGCCTTTGCTTTGGCCGCTCACCTGTCACAGACCGGATTACAAAGAATATTTAATGGGGGCGAACCAACCTTAAGCACATTGGTGGCGCTCGCGCAGGCTGCAGATGTTTCTGTTGAATGGCTTGCGACCGGACGCGGCGCGTGGCCCTCTTACTTGCCGGCGCCAACGGAGCCCGCCACGGCATATGGCGTCCATGAAGAAACCCCGAGCTATGAGACTGGAAAAATTATCACCGATACATTCGGCCAACCGGTGAAAATAAGCAATTTTGTGTTTATCCCCATATACAACATCCGCGCGTCTGCCGGACATAACGGCGTTTGGGATAGCGAGCAGATTGTCGATACACTGGCCTTTCGCCGAGACTGGATAAAAGCATCGCTCGACGGCGCACATACCGAAAGCCTTGTGGCCGCGATGGTTTCCGGCGATTCAATGGAACCAACGTTGCGGCATCGGGACAAAATACTGGTGGATCGCTCCGACACTGCGTTAAGCGACGATATTTACGTCCTTAATCTGGACGGCTCGGTGTACGTTAGGCGATTGCAACGCCTGCCTGACGGCTGCATTTCGGTCATCAGCGACAATCAGGCGACATTCCCCGCGTTCAAGATACCCGCAGACCGCGTTAGCAACTTGGTGATCGGCGGCCGAGTCCGCGCTTTTATCAGGACCATCTGATTTTTTGCAGACAATGCAGGCGCAAAACTATCGCAGCCCTTTTTGCGTCTTACGGCGAGAAATCCGCTGTGCTTGGCTACGTTCCGACAGATCCGAAATAAACGCTGACTCGGAAAACGTAGTAAGAATGGTGCCGACAGAGAGATTCGAACTCCCGACCAACGGTTTACAAATATTCAAAGCAGCATAGTTTTTTATTAAAAATCAAAGCATTACAGCATTCGCGCAAATCTCTGTGATGCCTCAGAATGACCTTATAACGTAATCGCGTTTTTACGCTGCTACGTTTTTACTACGCAATAAACGTACATACAAAAACACTTGACGAGCAGACTTATTGTACATACAATAATTGCTATGGAAATCACATTCAATCCCGATAAAGACGCACAAAATATTGAGAAGCACGGGGTGTCTCTCGCTGATGCTGGTGCGTTCGAGTGGGACAGCGCAGTGATATGGCCCGATATCAGAAAAGTTTATGGGGAAGATCGAATGGTCGGCTTAGGTTATATCGGTGAGCGCTTGTTTAATGTGGTGTTTGTTGACCGTGATGGAATCCGCCGAATCATCAGCCTGCGGAGAGCCAACCTAAGAGAGGTGAAACGCTATGCCAAAACTTAAACCTGGGACAATCATTCCGACGCCGGAAGAGGATGCCACCATCACTGCAGCAGCAATGGCTGACCATGATGCTGTGCCTTTTACTGATAGAGAATGGGAAAAGGTTAAGCCACTGGTTCGTATTGGTCGTCCGAAAGCTGATATTACAAAGAAACGCATTACCATTCGTTTATCGAGCGATGTTGTTACTCAGTTCCGGGCGACGGGTAGAGGCTGGCAGACACGTGTAGACGCTGCCCTTCTCCAGTATTTGAAGGAACATCCGATTTCCTAATTAAAGGGTAGGATAAAGGGGCGAGAAAAGATACTGGTAATGTCGCCGTCCTCAAGCCCGGAGGATGTCTATCCACTCGGAAGATCATCATGAAAAAAGAACCTATCATCGAATCAAGCGGAAACGTCTTTGCTGACCTTGGGTTTTCCCAAGAAGAGGCAACCTTGCTTAAATTGCATGCCGACTTGATGGCAGAACTTCGAGAAACCATTTCTTACAACGGTTGGACTCAAACCGAAGCAGCGTCCCACCTTGGTATCGGGCAATCTCGCGTGTCTGATTTGGTACGCGGGAAATGGGAAAAATTATATGCTGGTTACGCTGGCAACACGTGCTGGGCGGAAGGTGGAATTGCGCGCGGCTTAATAGGAGGAAAGATGGAAATAGCGGATGCTGTAAAGAAGCTAGGGCAATTAGATATCGGTTTCTACTGCACACACGATGATTACGCAGGGGCTAGATTTATTACGCTGACAGAAGAACAAGTTCTGCAGTATGCGGAAGATCCAGTTGGGTACCTTGCCAAATTTTATGGCGTCACAAAAGATGAATATCTTGGTTGGCATAGATCGGGGTACAGGGTCCAATGTGCTGGGAAAACAAGGTCTGGTAAACGTTGCCGTGGATCTGTTGCCAGAAATATCGAACCCAAAGAATGGGCTGCGTTACAGGGGAGCTTCTGCCATCAGCACGCATAGAATGTCAATCACGGTTTAAAAGTGCGCCAGTGTTTCGGTTGAAAAATGCACCACTTCTGTTTCATGTTTACCGCATTTCCTGTCAAATATTGTGCAGAAGTGCACCAGGTTGTGAGGTGATTATGGTGCAAAAATGCACCACTCCTTGCTGAATATAAGAGACTCCGAGGATTTTTGGAGCGCACCTGGGTTGATTTGCAGGCGCGTTCTGCATTTCGGCTGTCCGCGCCGGTGTTGGCGCACCGGCGCGGTCGCCGTCCTATTTTCGGGGTACCTACCCCCCAGAGCCTCCGAGATCGTCGCTTACAGCGCGATCTGAGAAGCCGATTTTTTGCTCCAATTCCAAAATCCATGCTTGGCAGCTTTTTAATTGGCGTTTAACCGTATCGGCGGAGTGGGCGAAATCAAGAAGAAATTGCGAAGCTGAATTTGAAAATCTTGCTCCGGCAATGGTTCCATGACTACCGTCGGCGGCGGCGGTATCTTCGGACACTCCGTTGGAACATACGTCACGCGCTCCGGGGTCGCGCATCCCGCCAAGATCAGCGACAAGGTGGCGATTTTCAGCCAGCAACATATCGGCACGTTGTTTTTCTTTTGCATGTTGATCCTCTACTTTCTTTTTACTGAGCGCGAGATCGCGCTCGATCTGGATGGTTTTTGCCGCCTGCTCGGTTGCATGCCCGGCAAAACTCAACTGCGCGGACAATCCGGCAAGCCGCACTTCGGCAAGTTCGCGCGCGTGCTTTTCGCCGAGTATCCAGCGTGCCGTAAATGCACCGGCGGCGAATACGGTTAGCGCCAGAATGGCGGCGACAATGGTTTTTATTTGCATGGCTCTGACTTTCTGATTGTCGGATCAAATTCGGTGCCGTTCGCAATCATGCAGTTTTGGTAACGCCTAACAGTGCGATCCCAAACACCGCGACAATCTTGACCATTGCCACATTGGTTTTTGCGTAATGAGCAATCGGCGCCACGTACATTGCGCCATTGTGGCAAAACACTACATGCTGCAACGTAATCTCCGGCGAGCAAATGTTGACGCATCGATGACTTGCGCCAGTTTCCAATTCCGAATTGATAGACGAAGTCAAGGTACTCGACATACTCTTCATGACTTAACTCGACACCCGGCAGTGATTCAACAAACGCCTTTTCATTACCGGAAACATGCGCCACCATTTCTTGTAGCGCTTGTTTTTTTGTGATTTTGTCTCCAGGTTTTACCGGCGTGCCGTCCGCGTAAACAGTCGTACCGTGACCAATCGTCCACGGGTCGCCGGGCACGGGTTGAATAGCGGTATCTGTAAAATTCTC
>QMCD01000144.1_pt1 | contig 57912 bp, 48 predicted proteins | sample 1821841 | NCBI WGS metagenome assembly QMCD01 (sample SAMN01991225, study PRJNA193472) | Termite gut metagenome, whole genome shotgun sequencing project. | isolation source: worker | host: Macrotermes natalensis
GCAGGCACAAGGCTTTGAACAAGGATCTGTGCGAGTTTGCCTATTGTCCATCAGTTATAAGGCGGTAGTTCATGAGCAAGAAGAGAAAATTCAGCCTCAGAACCATCTACCTGACAATCTTCACCTTGGTATTTGCTATTTCCGTGGGGGTGTATGTAGCCTTTGATGTCTACGTGCAGCAAAAACAGACTGAGAGTATGTTGGTGGAGGAAGCCCGAACCTTTGCACGCGAGATGGATGCAGTCTGGCGCTTTATCGACAACTCACAGACCGCAATCAACTATACCAGAAGTGGAATTTATGAGTTTAAAGGGATCCATTGCTCGATTGTTGGAAAGAGTGTAGGTGCCATTTTTTCTGCCAAAAGCGACTATTCAATTCGCTACACAAACTTCAATCCTCGAAACGCCTTAGATACACCTGATGCATTCGAGACGCTTGCACTTGAAAGTTTTTATTCGAGTGGAGACACGAGAGAGTATTACGGATTTGCAGAATATAAAGGAAAGAAGCGTTTTAGGTACCTTCAAGCACTCAGTGTGGACGAGAGCTGCATGATGTGTCATGGTGAGCCCGCCGGTGAAATCGATATCACCGGACGCGTCAAAGAGGGCTGGACTCTTGGGTCGGTTGGAGGGGCGATCAGCATTGTGATCCCTCTGGAGCAGCAAAATACGATTACTCAAAGCAATATGGTGCGAAACATCAGCTTCTTTCTCCTGCTCACCCTGTTTATTGGCGGGACGATTTTTATCATGTCCCACTTCTTCGTTTTTCGCCCACTAAAGCGTATGCAGGTTGCTTTTGGTGATATGAGTGATGGACGTTTGTCTGTTTCGCTGGATGACAGCCGTACTGCCCGAGAAATTTCTCACCTCATCACCGACTTTAATACTATGGCTGCCGATTTACGGGGTATGCATGAAAGCTTGGAGAGCCAGGTTATTGATCGAACAATCGCTTTACAAGAGGCTAATGCTGATCTGGAGAAACTCAGCGAGAACCTTGCAAAAGAAGCTCGTTTCAAGTCTGATCTTCTATCTATGGTCAATCATGAGTTACGCACTCCGCTCACTTCGATCATTGCGTTGGCTCAGACGACGAAAAACGAATGCGGCGACGAGGACAAGAATGAGTATCACGCTTGGGAAGAGATCGAAAAGAACAGCAATATCCTACTTGAGATGATCAATAACATGTTGGATATCGCTCGCTCTGATGCCGGAGAAATCGCAACGGCAAGCGAACCTATTGATCTTGGTGATGTCGTCGAGGCGGTAAAGAGCACCATCGTCCCTTTGGCGCAAAAGTACCGTGTGTCATTTAACACTGCTATCGCGTCAGATGTGCCGCTAATAACCGGAGATTCTGAAAAAACAAAGCGAATTTTGGAAAACCTTGCAAGCAACGCGATAAAGTTTACACCCGACAGCGGAAACATCAGGCTCATGATAGAACGCGATGCTAAGAATGGCGATGTATGCTTGAAAGTGACCGATGATGGTATCGGGATCGCTGTTGAAGACCAAGCGAGGATCTTTGATCGTTTCATACAGGTAGATAGCACTTCCACGCGAAAGTATAATGGCAGCGGATTGGGGCTGGCTATTGTAAAGGAACACTCAGAGTTACAGGGCTTTGAGGTATCAGTGCAAAGCACTCTGGGCGAAGGCAGCACGTTTATTGTGCGGATACCGCAGCATCTGACCATTGCGGACGAATAGGCGAAAGGTAGGTCATGTACAAAGTGATGTTGATAGATGACGAGGTGGGGCTGCACGAGATCATCGGCAAACTGATGATGCAAAATGGTTACGGGTTTTGCGGAGCATACGATGGCGAGCAAGGTCTACTCATGCTCTTAGAGGAAAAGCCGGACTTAATGCTTCTTGACGTGATGCTGCCTAACGTTAACGGATTCGACCTTTGCTCACGGATCAGAAGCGAAGGTCGTCGCATTCCGGTGATATTTCTCTCTGCTAAAAACGACATTGTTGACAAGAGCATCGGCTTTAAAGCCGGTGGTGACGATTACGTAACCAAGCCGTTCAATGCAAACGAATTACTACTCAGAATTGAGGCAAACATCCGCAGGCATAAGGACAACTTGGATTTTGCTAAAAGCTTGGATAGAGAAGATATCGTCAAAATCGGTGAGCTTGAGGTGCATTTTCAGGAGTACCAAGTGTTTAAGAGTGGAATACCGATTACCCTTACTGCAAAAGAGTTTGAGATCATCGCATTCTTTGCAGCACATCCCGGAAAAGTATTTACCCGCAACCAGATTCAGGAATACATCTGGGGTGAATCCGACAGCAATATTAAGACCAACAGCATCACCGTGTTCATACGAAAGATTCGGGAGAAGATTGAAGAAAACCCTTCCGAGCCCAAGTATTTGCTAACCGTGCAAAGCGTGGGTTATAAAATGGCAAATCTGCAATAACGATGCTCTGAGCTGCGTATTAACATCTTGTTAATACTAGGCTAACAATTTTTTTATCGAATGATTATTGCGCGCTTATCGCGATAGGTACTATGCCTTCCTATAATTATATGCGGAGGAAAAATAAGGAGAACCACCTAAAACCGCTTCATTATCCGGTGAGTTTTCGTATATTTCTTTTCCTCGTTAAGCATAATAATGAGAGAGAAAGGATGCTGATGGACAACGCAAAAACGATTGATCGCCGGACATTCGTCAAGGGCAGCGTGGCGGCAACGGCTGCACTGGCCGCGTTAAATCTGGCAGGGTGTCAGGAAAACGCTATCGTGGAAACCGACCCCGTTGATCCCGGGGTCGCCTTTGCGGCAAACGAAGAGGGCGCCGAGTGGTTTGCGGTTCCCTGTTGGCACAACTGTGGGGGACGTTGTCTTAACAAAGTGCTGATCAAAGATGGTGTGGTGCTTCGACAGAAGACGGATGACACGCATGAGGACAGCTATGACTGGCCGCAGTCACGCGGGTGTCTCAGGGGTCGTGCCATGCAACAGCAGGTGTACGGTGCTGACCGACTCAAGTATCCGATGAAGCGTAAAAGCTGGGAGCCGCTTACCGGAGGTGACAAGAGTAAACGTGGAATTGACGAATGGGAGCGTATCAGTTGGGAAGAAGCTCTCGATTATATTGCAGCGGAGTTAAAGAACGCCAAGGAGAAATACGGTAATCGATCCATATTCTATATGAATATGGTCAATCTCGAAGGCTATATGGGCAATGTTCTCAGCGCCTATGGAGGATATACGGACTCCTGCGGAACCCAATCGACCGGCACCTATTCCTTTACTTCACAGATTTACGGCATGCCGACCGGCAATCTGAACGACCGCTATGACATTGAAAACTCAGACTACATCGTGCTCTGGGGACATAACTCGGCGTGGTGTTCGTTCGGAAACCCGACGTACTACCTGAAACACTTTAAATCATTGGGGATCAAATTCATTTTCATCGGCCCCGAGTACAGTGCGACCGCAGGGTTCGCTAACGCGGAGTGGATACCTGTTCGCCCCGGTACCGACACTGCTTTGATCCAAGGTTTGGCCCATTCCATGCTGTCCAGAGACAAAGATGGTTCGCTCATAGACTGGGACTTCCTCAATCGCTGTACCGTCGGTTTTGATGCCGAACATATGCCTGCCGCTGCGAAGACGAACGAAAACTATCGGGATTATGTGATGGGCGTTTACGACGGCATTGAAAAGACACCCGAGTGGGCCAGTGAGATTTGTGGTACACCTGTCGACAAGATAAACCATCTTGCAGATATCTTGGGCTGTAAAAATAACGTGTATATTGCATCAAACGGTGCGCCTGCCCGCTGCAACGGCTCGGAAAACTTCCCCCAAGCTATGATGACGATAGCGGCGATGGGAGGTCACTTCGGCAAACCAGGTAATGCTTGCGGAGATGACCAATATTATTCGGCTTTCAACCGCGGGCCTTCTATCGTTAACGGTAGCTACGGTGGGGTTCCGAATCAATTTACCAATGCGAAAAACCCTGTTGACGATGTGTTCAATCAAGGATCGATGTGGAATTCCATTTTGACGGGCAAGTACATTCACTCTGGACATCAAACGCTGAAGCAATATACGACACCGGAAGAGCGTGAGATCGATATCAGGGTTATTGTCAGCGAAAATCATAACTTTCTTCAAAGCCAGTCTAATATTAACGAGGGGATAAAGGCTTTTAGAAAAGTAGACTTTGTCTTTGCCCAGGCATATTCCATGAAAGCAGATGCATCGTATGCTGATATCGTGCTGCCTATCTGCACACGTTGGGAAGTGGAGAGAGACGTATTCTACTTTGCCTTCAAAGACAAAGAGTGTTCATACGGTTATCGAAAATGTCTGGATCCGCTTTATGAGTCCAAGAGCGATTATGACATCGCCAAAGGCATTGCGGAGCGAATTGGTTTGAATTTCAGCGAAATCATTCCTCATGAAGAAAAGCAGTATTGGTTCAATTCATTCGCAAATAACACCATCATGAACGATAAGGGAGAATATTCTCCACTTGTCACCATCACTCAAGCTGATTTGGATCGCTACGGTGTCAGCGGTGAACCACAGGAAGGTGTTATCGAATTCGATAAGTTTCTCGATGATGGAATCTATCGTGTCAAGCGTTCCAAGGGTGATGCTTACGGATATATTTATCTCGAAGACTTCCGCAAAGATCCTGAAGCCAACCCGATTTCTACCACAGAAAGTGGCAAGCTGGAAATTTATTGTCAGAAAAAAGGTGATATATTCGATACGATCAACCACGGCTATGACTTTTACGTTGATGTATCTCCTCTACCTAAGTACCTGGAACAACTGGAGGGTTATACCGACAGCTTTAGCGATTGGGAGAATAAAGTAAAAGGGCCGTACCCCTTCCAGATGACACATGTGCACTATCTCCGTAGAGCCCATACCGACATGGATAATATACCTTGGGCGCGTGAGGCGATGACGAACCCAACCTTCATCAATAAAAACGATGCTGACAAAAAGGGTATTAAGGATGGAGACATAATCTTGGTACACAATGACAATGGCTCCTTTATCCGTCGTGCTTCCGTGAGTCGTTGTATCATGCCGGGTGTCGTCATAGTGCCGCATGGTGCAACAGCGAAGATAGATGGGGCGACCGGTATTGATACAGCCGGTGCCGACAATATGCTAACAACATCGGTTCTTACAACATCGCCGGGTGTCAACGGCTGGAATACGACACTCGTCGATTACGAAAAATACACAGGAAATCTTGAGCTGCCACCTGATCATGAGTGGCCACAGGATATTCCGCTGATGGGTTAAAGGAGGTAATGAGAATTATGGCGCAAATGGGATTTTATTTTGATGCGGATAACTGCATCGGTTGTCATACCTGTCGCGTAGCTTGCAAGGATGTTAACCGCCTGGAGCTGGGCGAGAACTTCCGACATGTATCCACCTATTGCTGTGGATCCGATCTTGATGTGAAGATGTATCACATTTCAATCGGTTGCAATCACTGTACGTCGCCGGCTTGTGTTGCATACTGTCCGACAGGTGCAATGTATAAGGATGGGGATTCGGGACTCGTATTGCATGACGATGACGTTTGCATCGGCTGCCAGACTTGTGTGAACTCCTGCCCGTACGGTCAACCCGTGTTGATTCGGAGTTTGGGAATCGTTCATAAATGTGATGCCTGTGCAGGTCTGCGTTATCTTGGCGAAGAGCCTTCCTGTGTTGCTTCATGCCCACAACGTGTTCTCGAGTTTGGTGATGTGGAAGAACTGCGAGCCAAGCACAGCGGTGAAGAAATTGTTTCTGATGCTGCGCCGCTGCCGTCTTCATCCGGTACAAGTCCAAATCTTCTCATGCTCATTAAACCTTGCATGACTGACACTGATTATGACCAACTGACCATTTAGTAACACATCAGCACGAAAACATAAAGAATATGTCTGTAGGGAGCCAGTAGTACGCCGAAACTCCCTACAGACCTCCCGAATACTAAAAAGACAAGGCAAATAATGAACGGTGATATCATTGGTGACGTGCAAGCAATGTTGTATGGACGTGCTTTTTTCTACAAACTGACACACGTTGTGTTTGGAGGAAAACCAGACACTGCACTGTTTGAAACGCTTAGCTGCGATGCATGCAAAGACACGTTGACAGGGCTTGCTGCGTTTGACGATGCAATAGGATCGGTGGTTCGCTACTCGGAGCACCTAGACGATATAGCATTTTTAGAGCGTGCTCTTGAAAAAAGCGTTTCTGAGTACAATCGGGTCGTATTGGGTCTCGGAGCAAATCATACGGCCTTTCCTTGGGAATCGTATTACACAAGTGATAAGAATCTGCTATTTCAAGTTGAGACATTGGCAGTACGCGATGCTTACCGGGAATTTGGGTATCTTCCGGAGATGTACATGAAAGTTGCCGATGATCACCTCGCCATTGAATGTGCTTTTATGGCAGCGCTGGCACAGAAGTCGATTGACGCTTACGAAAGAGATGATCGCGAGGAAGTAGCGCGTCTTTTTGATGGGCAGTTGCGATTCGTAACCGAGCATCTCATGAAATGGGTAGGACGTTTTGCCGATGATTTGAGAACAGACAGCCCGGAGGGGCTCTATGCACTTCTGGCATCAGCGCTCGAAAGTTTCCTTGTCTACGACGAAAAGTTCCTGAGGGGGCAATCATGACTTTCCTTATTACGCTCGCAGCCACATGTCTATTCGTTTTCATCTGCAAAAGTTTAATCAGAAAAGCTCCTTATGCATTCTATGCCTTAGCTGTTGTGGTAGTGATAGTGTTTTTTGCCGGGGAGTTCATTGTGTATCCGCGCCCGGTACACGATGTCGTCTTCCTCCTCGTCCAAAGATGTAATCTTGCTTTGGCTTTGTTTGTCATAGTGATGTTTGTTGGTGTGTTTCCACGGGATTCTTTTATTGGCAGATGGCTGCGACCGATCCGTGCCCAACTCTCAATTATTGCCTGCATCGTGTCTCTTGGACACATGGTCGTCTATGTGCTCACCTATCTGCCGCGCATTGGCATCGCTATTCCCACAAATGTTATAGTGTCGCTGATAATGGCGGTAGTCTTATTTATCCTGTTGATTTTGTTGGGTGTGACTTCGTTCGACGCAGTCAAAAAACGCATGACCGCCGAATCGTGGAAAAAGATCCAAAAACTGGCTTACCCGTTCTTTGGTTTGGTATATATTCATCTCATGGCAATGCTGTTGCCGGCAGCCCTTAAAGGTGGCAAAGCAGCTGTTTTGAGTGTCGCTGTGTACTCTGTTGTATTCATCGGTTATGGTATGCTGCGTGTGATCAGGGCACTGCTGGATTCAAGAAAGAAGGCAGAAGAGACTGTACTGTAATCTTGAGTTTCTTCAAAGATATCAATGGACTTGATGGTGCTTCTGCTAAAGTGCGAAGAGAAGAAGATAGGGACACATAATGATTGAGGCCATCTCGGCAGTAAATATCAAGGAGATTAAAAACAGCTCCTTTCGCGACTACGCCAGAATCTATCTTGATATTGAGCAGGACTTTCTCAAGCAAGTTGAGCAGTTTGGCTTGCCTATTTCCAATGAAATATTTATAGATGCGAACAGTCCTTTTGTGAGCGAGCTTGTCAAGCGAGGATTGCGTGTAGAAAACGATCAGAAAAGCTTTCACATTAATTGGTTATCATCTTCCTGTTTTGCCTGCCGCAAAGGTCTGCATACCTCTACATTCCTGCTTTCAACCGCTTGTTCGCGCAACTGCTACTTCTGCTTTAACCCCAATCAAGAAAACTATGATCCATCTCAAAACAAGCCCTATGATCTGATCGCTGATCTTAAATCGATGCATGAGCAAGGTGTCACCCTCAGCGATATTGCCATAACGGGAGGCGAACCTCTGCTTTACAAGTCTCAGGTCGAGGCATTTTTCCGCTATGCAGATGAGCTTTATCCCCAAGCCTACACACGGCTTTATACGAGCGGAGATTTTCTGGATGCATCTTGCTTAGAGATGCTTGCCGCGGTTAATCTCAACGAAATCCGTTTTAGTATCAAGCTTGAAGACCCTGATGTCATGCAGCAAGAGGCACTTGAGCGTATCGCCTTAAGCAAGCAATATATCCCACAAGTCGTTGTAGAAATGCCCGTTATGCCAAACGAGCTAGACAAGATGCAACACTTGTTAATAACGCTTGATGATTTGGGTATCAGTGGAATAAACCTTCTCGAATTATGTTTTCCCTATAATAACGCAAGCGAGTTTGCACGGCGTGGTTACAAGATTAAGGCGCGGCCATATCGAGTGCTTTATAACTATTGGTACGCCGGCGGGCTACCAATAGCAGGAAGTGAAGAGGTGTGTCTTAAACTGCTCGCCTTTGCCTTGGAGAAGAAGCTTAAGTTAGGAGTGCATTACTGTTCGCTAGAAAATAAGTTCAGTGGGCAGATATTCTTACAAAACAACATGCACCGCAACAAGTATCCTCGTTACGAGTTATCTGAGAAAGACTATTTCCTTAAAACAGCAAAGGTCTTTGGCAGCGATGTAAAAAAGATTAAGCGTTTTTTAACAGAAAACAATCTGAAGAATTACCGCATCGATAAAGAAGCAAACTATCTCGAGTTTCCGTGCTCATACATCACCCAGCTAAAAAGCAGCTTCCCAAGCTTAGAAGTGGGAATTAGCTATTGTGTAGTAGAACAATACGAACGCGAATCAGCACTAAAAGAGCTTCGCATTGATAAAACCACGCCCGAGCTCTTTGATGCGAGAACAGATTTATAAATATCTTAACTATCTTCGGATCCCCTGTTAATTGACGGCCGGCACACTTCAGGGGGTATTTATTAATTTTTGTTAATCCTGTTTTATGAAGCTTAAACGTGTTAAGTGCGTATGCGAATGCGAATGAATTCATAATGGAAAAATAATGATAATGGGTCGGGATTTACGAATATTCGCCTCTCCCATTGTCACGTCCGATAGTGAAAAAGGAGGAAGGATATGGATCGAACCGATTCTATCGCTGGAAAGGGTTTGAGTCGCAGGAAGTTTGTTGCGCTCTCGGCCGGTGTGGCTGCACTTGCCGGTGCGAGTAGCTTGGTGGCCTGTAGCCCCCAGCAGCAGGTGACCTCGAAAGTCGATCACAAGGCGCCGCAGGACTTGGAAGAGGGTGCCACTTGGGTGACAGCCGCATGTTGGCATAACTGTGGTGGGCGCTGTCTCAACAAGGCTCTGGTCAAAGACGGTGTGGTATTGCGCCAAAAGACCGATGATACCCGCGAGGATGATCCCGACAACCCGCAGCAGCGTGCCTGTCAACGCGGCAGGGCGCAGCGCATGCAGGTGTTTGGTGCCGATCGTCTCAAATACCCGATGAAACGCAAGAACTGGAGCCCCGAAAATCCCAACGGTCGGCTGCGTGGCGAGGACGAGTGGGAGCGCATCTCCTGGGACGAGGCGTACGAGCTTGTCGCAACGGAGATCAAGAGAATTTACGATACGCACGGTCCGGAGTCGGTATTCGTGCTAGGTGGTTCCGAGCTGCCGCGTGTCTTTCAGCTGCTCGGCGGATACACCCCGCGTTGGGGACAGGTCTCATGGGGAGCTTGGCCGGATGCCTACCAGATGATCATGGGCAGCTCCGGCTACATCGCCGATGCCCCGGATCGCTTGACCTTACGCAAGCAGAAGTTGATCATCTTGTGGGGCGCAAATCCGGCGAACTCCAGTGCCGGCAACCCCACCTACAACTATCTTCAGGCCAAAAAGGCAGGAGCTAAGTTCATCTGCGTCGATCCGCGCTACAACGAAACCGCTGAGGCGCTTGAAGCGCAGTGGATTCCCGTACGTCCATCCACTGATACCGCGCTTATCCTTGGCATGATCCATCACATCATCTCCGAGGGTCTGCATGACAAGGAATACTTGGATATGTATACTGTGGGCTTCGATAAGGATCACATGCCTGCTGCGGATTACGCCGAGTACAAGTACGCGCCGATGGAGCGCAACGAGTTTACCTATAACGCGCAGCAAATCGATCCGTCGGAAAACTTTTACGACTATGTCATGGGTGAGGGTATCTATGCCGCCGACGGTCCGAAAACCCCCGAGTGGGCATCGGAAATCTGTGGTGTCGATGCCGAACTCATCAAGAGCTTTGCTCGCGAATACGCCACCACCAAACCCGCTTCCATCATGGCCGGTGGAGCGCCTGCCCGTATCAACGAGGGCGAGTGTCTGCCGCATGCCATGCTGACGCTCGGTATGGTTTGTGGACAGATTGGTCGCGACGGCGGTTCGGTGAGTGCCAACATGCACAATAGCGCATCCAACGGCGGTGCCGCTCTGGTATCGGGCGGCGGAGCCGGTGTGGGAACCAAGCTGCCGGCCAACCCCTTCCCGCAAAAACAGTACGCTATGAACAACGGTCAGATGTGGAATGCCGTGCTCAACGGTATACACGACCACTACGGTGAGGCCTACCCCGTCAACATCCAGATGATCTATCAGGGTATGGGTGGCGCGCTCAATCAACGTCAGGCCATGACCCAGGGCATCGAAGCTCATAAAAAGGTGGAGTTTGTGTTGTGCATGAACTACGTCTTCAACACCAGCGCCAAGTACTCAGATGTCGTGCTTCCCGTGACCACGGAGTGGGAGCGTCCCGGCACTCTTCTTACGGGCAACCGAGACATTCTCATCTATGCGCAAAACGTCACCAGCCCGATGTATGAGGCCAAAAGCGACCAGGAGATCGCCATCGGCATCGCCGAGAAACTGGGATTTGCTGCCGCCGACGTTTACGATATCGATGAGACCCAGCAGCTCTTCAACAAACTCAAGGGTTGCACGGTCGTTGGTTCCGACGGTGCAACGAAGGAGCCGCTGCTTACCATCACCGCCGACGACATCGCTAAGATGGGCGTGACTGGTGAGGCGCAGGAGGGCAAGATCACTCTTGCTGAGTTTACCGAAAAGGGTATCTACCAAGTTGAGCGTTCCGACGGCGACGTTTACACCAACATTCCGTTCGCGAAGTTCATCGCCGATCCGGCTGCCAATCCGGTAAAGACCGCCAGCGGCAAGTTCGAGATCCATTGTCAATCGCTTTCCAACTATATCTCCCATGTGGGATTCAGCACCAAAGATCCACTGCCCAAGTACGAGCGTATCACCGAAGGTTACGAGGACGGCGTGGAGAACAAGCGGCCGTATCAGCTGCTCACTCAGCATTATCAGAGACGCTCGCATCATGTCTTCGACAACGTCAATTGGCTACGCGAGGCCTGGCCGCAAGAACTGTGGATTAACGCAGACGATGCCAGGGCTTTGGGTATCTCCACGGATGACCCCGTAAAACTCTCCAGCCCCTATGGTACCGTTGTACGCCCCGCGTTTGTAACCGAACGCATCATGCCCAAGACTATCGGTTTGGGTGAGGGAGCCTGGGCCGAGCTCGATGACAACGGTATCGACCTTGCCGGTGCCACGAACACGCTCTCCTCGCCGGTACCCACCGGTCAGGGACACACCGGGTTCAACTCGAACAACTGTCTTATCGAAAAATACAATGGCACGCTCGATCCGGACTGCGAATGGCCGCAGCGCATCATTTTCGAGTAGGAGAGAGGAGAATAAAACATGGCACAAATGGGTTTTTACTTCGATCAGACCGCCTGCCTCGGATGCAAGGCCTGTCAGATTGCTTGTAGGGATAAGAACAATCTTTATAAGACCGGCGAGATATTTCGCAACGTGGACACCGTCGAAGATGGTATATTTCCCGAGGTGAGGTACTTCAGCAAGTCGATTTCGTGCAACCACTGTGCGACACCCGCCTGCGTAGCGCAATGTCCTACGGCTGCAGCGTACAAGGAGGAAGAGTCGGGCGTGGTGCTCATTGACACGGAGATATGCATCGGTTGCGGTACCTGTGTCACCGCATGTCCCTACAACGAGCCGGTCTACATCGAGGATCTCAACATTGTTCAAAAGTGCGACAGCTGTTATGTGGCACGTGGTAAGGGTGAGCAGACCGCTTGCGTTTCCGCCTGTCCGATGCGAGCACTCGACTTTGGTACGCTCGAGGATCTCAAGGCTAAGTACGGCGACAATTTGGTACCCGACATCAAGACGCTGCCCGGATCGGAGAACACGGGTCCGTCACTTCTCATAAACGCCCGCGATGTGGCGATGGTCTAGGGAAGCATCGACTAATTCGATCTACCGGTGATCGGCGTTTTCCAAAGATTGCTTCGACCCTCTCTTCGCCCATATTTGGAGCGGAGAGAGGGTCTGTTGGCGTTTTCGGGTATAGTGGAGTCGATATAAAAAAAGGAGTTCAATGGACGACAACGAGATTCGAACAACCCTATTGGTACGCAGCTACATCTATCAACTTGGTCAGAGGCTTCTGGGGGATAAACCCGGCAAAGAGCTGTTCGATGTGGTCTTTTCGGAGGCGACAGCAAGTCTAGGGGAGTTTTTCGTGGAGCCGGCGGCCAAACCAGTCGCAACGGCCTTGCAGGGGCTTTTGCAGCAGGGGTCTACCTATGCCGAGGATAAAGCGGCTTTTATCGTCACCGCCGAGCGGGATTACAACGAGCAGTTTGTCGGCCCGCATGCGCTTAAGGCACCGCCGTGGGAGTGCGTGTACCGAACCGGTGAGCGAATCCTCTTCCAAGCACAGACGCTTGCGGTGCGGGAGGCCTATCGGAGTGAGAATCTGCTGCCGGCAGAGTACCCCCACGTTCCGGATGATTTCATCGCAATCGAACTCGATTTTATGGCAAAGCTGGCGGGCCGAACGGAGCTCGCCTACAATGCAGGGGATTTTGTCGAGGTCAAACGCCTGCTTGTCTCTCAGAAGTCATTTTTAGACGAACACCTGTCGCTGTGGATTGGCGATTATGTCGATGATCTTGTTGCAGTCGTGCCCTCATCGGTGTATGCTGCAACGGCTCTACTTTGCAAAACCTTTGTTTCCTATGACGCGCAACTCATACGCGAAACGGATATCGCCATACCAACGTGACATCCGTGAAGGGGATTTAAGATTTTGGGATGGGGAATTGTGACCGGAGTGCCGTTATGAAGAGATTGAAGCTTCGCGGGAAGATCACCATCGCTTTGGTGATGCTCCTGGTTGTTGCCGTATTGGGCAACGCCATCTGGAGCAGCTACACCCAGCAGGCTCAAGCCAAGCTCGAGATGCGCGAAAAAGCTCAGATACTCACCTCAGAAATGAATGCGGTTTGGGACTTCATGGACATCAATCAGGATCGCATCGACACCGACTCTGACGGCACCTACAACTTCAAAGGCTTGTACTGTGCCATTGCCGGCAAAAGTATCGCTAAGCTTTTGGAGCGTGAGACCGACTATCTGATCCAATACGTCAGCCTCCAACCGCGCAAGAAAGCCTCACTGGCCGATGAGTTCGAGACCGAAGCGATCCATACCTTTCTCGATAGCGATATCAGGGAGGTGTACGGTATGGGTACTTTGGATGGCTACGAGGTCTACCGCTATATCACCCCCATCTATCTCAAGAAATCCTGCCTGGAATGTCACGGCGGTCCGGTCGGTGAGCTCGATGTTACCGGGTACGCCAAGGAGGGCATGGCCGAGGGTGATCTCGTCGGTGTTACCAGTATCAGTATGCCTATGGATATCTACATGCAGGGTGTACGCGACAACATCACTCGAGAGATACTCTACTCGACGCTGATGATGTTGCTGGTCATCGGCGTTGTCTACTTTTGTGTTACCCGTTGGATCATACGTCCGCTCACTAGGGTGGAAAACGCCGTGGAGCACCTCGAGGGAGGCGACTTCGATCTGACCATCGACTCGGTTGGTGGCACGGGAGAAATCCAAGATCTCGCCAAGAAGTTCGATTTCATGGCCGGTCAGCTCAAAAGTCTCTACGGTAATCTCGAGGAACAGGTCGAGACACGAACCATGCAGCTTGAGGCGGCTAACGAGATGCTGGAGCACCAGCGCGGCGAACTTGCCCGCATGAACGAGGAGCTCTTCGAGGAGAATCGCTACCAGTCGGAGTTCTTCGCCATCATGAGTCATGAGCTCAGAACCCCATTGACTGCTATCATCGCCTTCACGGATATCTGGGAAGCTTCAAATATGGATCATGACGAAAGCGAGCTGGCAGCAGTCAAGGAAATCAAGGAGAACGGTCATCTGCTCCTGAACATGGTCAACAACATCCTGGAAATGGCTCGTGCCGAAGCCGGCAGGGGCGAGTTGGTGCTCGAAGAGTTCGACATGGTGGACATGATCAGCATCACCGAAGGTACCATGGCCTTCCTCGCCGAACGCAAGGGCATCACTTTCAGTACGGATATATGCCCGTCCGTACCAATCATCAAGGCAGACTGGGAAAAGATCAGGCGTATCATCGAGAATTTGGTGTCCAACGCCACCAAATTCACCCAAAAGGGCGGCAGCGTTTCCATAGACATCGATTACGAGGCGGAGGAAGACTTGATGATCATCCGGGTGAGCGACACCGGTATCGGCATCACCGATGAGGATTTGCCCTACATCTTTGAGAAATACACCCAGCGCGACAAGTCCTCGCATCGCCGCTACCGCGGCAGCGGCCTTGGGCTTGCCGTGGTCAGCGATCTCGTTGCCATGCATGGTGGCACCGTCGAGGTAAGCAGCGTCTATAAGCAGGGGAGTGTCTTCACCGTATACATACCAGCCCACAGCGAGAAGGGATAGACAGCGTGTATAAGATCATGTTTGTGGACGACGAACTTAGTATGCGCAACCTGCTCAAGCGCATTCTTTCCGACCACGGTTACGCCTACCGTTCTACTGCCGACGGTGATGAGGCGGTGTCGCTGTTCGAGCGCGAAAACCCCGATCTACTTATCCTCGACGTGATGATGCCCGACAAAAGCGGGCTTGAGGTCTGCAAGGCGCTGCGCGACAAAGGAGCCATCGTTCCCATCATCCTGCTCACCGCTAAAGGCGATATCACCGATAAGGAGGCGGGATTCAGCGTGGGTGCCGACGACTATATGGTCAAACCCTTCAATCCGCAGGAGCTGGTATTGCGCATAGAGGCACATCTCAAGCGCAATGAGCGCATCGCGCCAAAACAGCAGGAGGACTTTGTTTATGTGGGCGATTTTGAGTTCGATATCAAGCGTTGCCGGGTGTCCATCGGCGATAAACGTTGCGATTTCACACGCAAGGAGTTTCAGATACTGCTGCTTTTGGCCAACCATGAGGGCGAGGTCTTTACCCGTGAGCAGCTCATCGAGGCGGTATGGGGCGAGGAGTTTGTCGGTGAGACATCCAGTCTCCCGGTGTTCATCCGCAGAATCCGCGAAAAGATCGAAGCGGAACCCTCGCGTCCCAAACACCTACAGACAGCATGGCGCTCGGGCTATCGGTTTGTGCGGTAGGCAGTGTGCAAATCGGCTCAGGACATCGATGTTTGAGGTGTCGAAAAGTGACCCACGGAAGTTTAATATCGGAAGTGAAGATGTGTGCTTCAAGCTGCTTGCCTTTGCATTAGAGAGTAAGCCCAAGGTAGGAGTGCGAATGTCAATTATTGCAATTGAGGTAAAACTATCCAATACTGTTGATACAAAGGAAGCGCGAACGCTCAATTGGTTTGCAGAAGAGTTTTCTGACTACAACATCTCTAAGTGCCTGATAAATACCGGGTCTCATGCTTACACACGAAATGATGGCGTGCAAGCATTAAATCGGTACTTCCTAAAGTACCGTTCTACGATTATTTAGAGGGATGCTTTGAACGCGGAAGGTACGCCTGTTAGAATTCAGCAAGATTTTGTTAGCATTTCTTTATCTGGATTCACAAAGAACAAAGCTGGCAAATATGGTGATTTCCTGCATCATCCTGTAATTTTTATGCTGAAGTAATTTAAAAAGCGTAGGTATTCAGGGTTAAGTAGGAAAGGAGCAAATATGGAGAAAGCGTCGAGTGTTTCAAGGCGAACTTTTGTTGCAGGTGCTGCAGCGGCGAGCGCTATGGCGGCTTTAGCTGCCGCAGGTTGTTCGCCTACGCAGAATTCGGTGGGAGTATCAACTGCCAAAGAGCATGCGGAGCCTGCCGATATCAGTACGGGCACATGGGTGTCCGCCGCTTGTTGGCACAATTGTGGTGGTAGGTGCCTCAACAAAGTGCTCGTCAATGACGGCGTTGTTATCCGGCAAAAAACCGACGATACGCATGAAGATTCGGTAGAACACTTTCAGCAACGCGGGTGTAATCGTGGACGTGCACAGAGGAAACAGGTTTTTGCCGCTGATCGTATCCGCAAGCCGCTCAAACGTTCCGGCTGGGCTCCGGGCGGTGGAACAAACTCCAACGGTGAGATGCGTGGCAAGGATTCTTGGGAGGAAATCGAGTGGGACGAAGCGCTCACTTTGATCGCGCAGGAATTGGACCGAATAAAAACCACTAATGGTAACAAAGCATTTTTCTGTACCGGTGGCGAAATAGGTACGGTACTCAACGCATATGGTGGATATGTAAGCAACTGGGGTACCGGCTCATATGGCTCATGGGCGTATACCGCAGGCACCGTCGGATTTTTCGGCTTTTCCCCCGACAACATCGCCAACGATCGTTTTGACTATAAGAACTGCGATACCATTATCATGCTTGGCCTTAATGCAGCCTGGACATCTCCCGGTAGCCCGATTTATCATGGGCTCGTGCTTAAAGAGCAAGGCGTTAAGTTCATTGGTATCGACCCGTTCTTCAACGAATCCTACAGTGCGCTCGATGCCGAATGGATTCCCTGTTATCCGGGGTGCGATACAGCACTTTTGATCGGTATTGCTGCCGAAATGGTTCGTTTGGATGCTGAGAAGCAGCTCATCGACTGGGATTTTCTCAACAAATACTCCATTGGTTTTGATGCCGAGCACATGCCGGAAGGGGAAGACCCTGCAGGCAATTATAAAGACTACCTGCTGGGAACCTATGACGGGATACCCAAGACACCCGAATGGGCTAGTGTTCGTTGCGGTGTTCCTGCAGAGAAGATTACCTATCTTGCCGAGCTGATGGGCAAAGACAATAAGACGGCATTTCTCGCCTCATACTGTCTTGGTCGTAATCAGCAAGCAGACAATGCCCCTCAAGCCCTGATGGCGTTAGGTGCCATGGGCGGTCATTACGGCAAGTCAGGACATATGTGTGGAATGGCTCCCGACTTCAACGCCTTTGGCGGTGGTCCCGATGTGTATTCATCGGGTAGCTCCGGCCTTGAATCTGTTCCTAATCCGATTACCGATGAGAGCATCTGCAACATCGAGTTATGGAAGAGCATGCTCAGAGGCACCTATAACTACACCGGTAATAGCAGCAGTAAGCGTAAACCCGGTGTTATCAAACCGGTTGATATTAAGATGATCTGGCATTCACGAGGTGCATTGCTCCAAACTTGTGACGATCAAGGTAACGGTATCAAAGCCCATCGCAAGATGGAATTGGTTGTCTCCAATGCTTCCTTTATGACTACGAACTCAAAATATGCCGACTTTATCCTTCCGGTGTCTACTCTGTGGGAACGTCCCGGTGGATTCCTGATCGGCAATAGGGAAATGTGTGTCATGTATACCCAGGTGATCGATCGTTACTATGAAACCTATTCCGACCAGGAAATTGCTAAGATGCTTGCGCCTAAGCTGGGTGTTGACGGTGAGGCGATTTGGCCGATCAGCGCAACACAGCAGTTCTATAATCAGGCTGCCGGGGCAACCATGATCGATGGTAAAGGTGAAGAAGTACCGCTGATCTCATTTACAAAAGAAGAAATCGATGCTCTTGGAGTCGATGGTGAACCGCAAGACGGTTATATCAGCTTTACCGAGTACAAGGAAAAAGGAGTGCTGTCCGTTAAGCGTGCCGACGGCGATGTCTATACGCATTACGCAGGAAAAGACTGGGTCGACGACCCGGTGGAAAACCCGATGCCCTCCGATTCGGGACTTTTCGAGATTTACTGCAGTAAACTCTCCACAACCATCAAGGAATTTGGCTATAGTGAGGACGTCACACCGATTCCGACAGTTTACTATGGTCCTGAAGGGCTGGCTGGAAGGTATGCAAACGGTGATATCGAAGCCGGAGTTCCCAGCGAGTATCCTTTCCATCTCTATAATCCTCATTATCTGCGCCGCTCACACAGCGTTTTTGATAATGTGCAATGGCTGCGTGAGGCTTGGGTTAACCCGGTGTATGTTAGCGCATCGGATGCCAAGGCAAAGGGCGTGAAGATGGGCGACACCGTAAAGGTAACCAGCCCCCATGGCGTTTGTTTGCGAACCGCTTGCGTGACCGAGCGGTTGGTGCCTGGTGTTGTGGGTCTCCCTCATGGCGCATGGGTGGATGTTGATGAATCTACAGGAATCGACATGGCAGGCTCTGATAACTATCTGATGGGTAGCAATTGCGGTGGTGCCGGGGTTTCGGGGTGGAATTCACAGATATGCAATTTTGAAAAGCACAGCACGGAACTACCCCCCGACGTCGAACTTCCGTTACTTGTAAATTATGACCAAGACACATTTGTCTCTGCCGGCCAAAGGAGGTAATGAGAATGGCACAAATCGGTTTTTACTTTGACATGACAAGATGCGTTAACTGCAAGACCTGTCAAATGGCATGTAAGGATAAAAACAACCTCGATGTCGGCGTCAATCTTCGTCACGCCGAATCTTTCGAGACGGGATCATTTCCTATACCGCAGACTTTTTGCTATTCCTTCAGTTGCAATCACTGCGCGACTCCCGCCTGCTTGGCTTCGTGTACAACGGGTGCCATCTATAAGGCGGAAGACGACGGCACGGTCATCATAGATCAGGAACTTTGCATTGGCTGTCAAGCTTGCGTTTCCGCGTGTCCTTACAGTATTCCTCAGCTCAACACAAACACAGGGCAGATCAACAAGTGCGACGGCTGTTACTTCCTGCGAAAGAACGGTGAGGAGCCCGCGTGTGCAAGTTCATGCTGTGCCCGCGCACTCCACTTCGGCGATCTTGAAGAACTCAAGTCAAAACAGGGAGCGGGAAAGACCTTGGTAAATGATTTTCCCGCGCTCGGAGCCGGACCGGCTACCGGACCATCAATTCTCATCAATATGAAAGAGGCGGGAAAAACAGCGAATTTCGAGCCGTCTCTTTTTTAGCAGCAACCAATCGGTATTTCTATGGACTTACCGTTGTTTATTCTCTACAATGACGGGCATCAGAGGTCATGCTTCGGTGCCTGTCATCTACATTTTCCAAACAGCATACGTATGCTTGAGTCTGTATGTAGGCGTATGCCTGTTGCCGTGACGGCTCTGTGAGCGAAAGAGGGAATGATGGAACATGATGCGCGTAATCTGCTATTGGTCAGGCAGTATATCTACAATCTACTACATATTATTTTTGGTCAAGCTCCGTCGAAATCACTCTTGGATGCATTTTTATGTGAAGAGTCGTTGAAAACATTGGAGGCTTATGACGAAGAGTGTCTTTCGCCTTTTAGGCAGGCACTGAAAGAGGCTGAAGATGCGGGGAAACATTATTTGAATTCCGAAGATGATGTGCAGGCCTTGAAGTTATTAGGACAGGAATACACACGTCTTTTTGTCGGTCCCGATGCACCTCCTGCTCCTCCGTGGGAAATGATTTATCGAACAGGAAATCGCGAACTTTTTCAACCGGGCGTGCTCGAAATCCGTTCAATCTATCGTTCGCAAGATTGTGAGCCGGCCGAGACTCCTCACGTCTCAGACGATCATCTCGGAATTGAACTCGATTTCATGCGCTTCTTGTGCGAGAAAGAAACAGCGGTGTTGGAACAAGAGAACGAGGAAGAAGCCCGACGTATCGAAGAGGTGCAGTTATCGTTCATCAAGGAGCATCTTTTGATGTGGACACCGAAGTTTCTCGACGATCTCGTTTTGGCATCGAACGAGTCGTTTTATCCGGCCATCGGCAGACTGCTAATCGCCTTCGTCGAACGTGATGTCAAATTGTTGCAGACATAACAGGGGGGAGAGGATGTGGTTCTATGACGAAAAAAGGTTTCTTCTTCAACCAGGAACGATGTGTGGGTTGTAAAACCTGCCAGATTGCGTGTAAAGATAAGAACGACTTGCCCATAGGCACGTTGTTCAGAAGAATAAGCTCGTATGAAACGGGCGTCTTTCCCGCACCCTCTACCTTTCATTTTTCCGCCTCCTGCAACCACTGTAGCTCACCGGAGTGTGTGGCGGTTTGTCCGATCGGCGCCATGTATGTCGACCGAGAAGACGGTACCGTTCAGCATAATGATGCACTCTGTATCGGATGCCAATATTGCGTGACGGCATGTCCCTATGGTAATCCCCGTTATCTCAGTGATCTGAAAGTCGTGCGGAAGTGTGATGGCTGTAAAGCCTGGCGAGATATTGGAGAGCAGGTGGCATGCGCATCATCCTGTCCGGCGCGTGCCTTGGAGTTCGGTTTGTTGGATGAGCTGCAGGCGGAGCACCCTGACGCCGTCAACGACCTTTCGATATTACCCTCGTCCGCTCAAACCCAACCGTCACTGCTCATCAAACCGAGGGCATCTGCTCTCACCACCGAGTACCGGGAAATGATTACGTAATCCGGAAGGCATTCTATGCGTGCACTCAAACTGAGGTTTATGTTTCTTATTTTGTTGACGGTGTTGTTCATCGCTGCCATTATCGCGAACTATTTTTGGACATCTTATTACGAGCGCGAGCAGATGGAAAACGAACTTATCGAAACCGGTGAGGTTCTCTCCATGCAAATGGATGCTGTATGGTCGTTCATGTCGATGAACCAAAGTCAGCTTGAGAAGATCGCCTTTACCGATGAAGGGGTCTACCGTGGTCTACACTGTGCCATCGCCGGCAGGAGCATCGGTCTGTTGTTCTCGCAGACATCCAATTACACCACGCGATTTGTAAACTACAACCCCCGCAATCCCAGCGATGTGCCCGATGCGTTCGAATCCGCTGCGCTCGATGTCTTTTTGGTCGACCCTACGGTGAAGCAGTATTACGAGTTCAGCGACTTCAACGGAGTTGAAGTGTTTCGCTATTCGGCACCTATGGAGATCGAAGAAACCTGCCTCACCTGTCACGGCACACCTGCCGGCGAAATCGATGTCGTGGGTTTTCCCAAAGAAGGCTGGAGTCTCGGTGACGTAGGTGGTGCGATCAGCATCGTCATACCTTTGGACGTGTATAAGATGAGTGAGCAGACCACCGTGTTGTACAACATTGTCTTCTTTGGAGTGTTGCTGCTGCTGTTTTCGATATGTGTTTGGTTCGCGCTGCACTATCTGGTGACCAACCCGCTAAAGAAAATTCAAGGCAGCATTCATCAGAGCAGTGCAGGCGAGCTCGATATCCAACTGTCGCCGAGCGAGACATCGCGCGAAATCAGAGATTTCGCCAACGAGCTCAACGGTATGTCGGTCAAACTCGCCGAGGTCTACAACAACCTCGAGCTACAGGTCGCTGATCGTACTGCACAGCTTACAGAAGCCAACGATCTACTCGTACAACAGCGAGCTCAACTCGAACGCATGAATGCCGATCTGGCGGGGCAGAGCCGCTATAAATCCGACTTTCTGGCGATGATGAGTCATGAGTTGCGCACGCCGCTCACCTCGATCATCGCTTTTACCAGCTTGCTCAAGAAAGATACGGTCAATCGCAATAACCCCGATGTCGCCGAGATATCGTCGGAGATCGAATCCAACAGCAATGTTTTGCTCACCATAGTCAACGACATTTTGGATATCAGTCGTATCGAGGCCGGCAAGGCGGAACTCAATTACGAGCTGCTGGATTTGGGGGATATGATCGCCAATCTCAAGGACTTTATGCAGCCCATTGTCGATCAAAAGAACATGCAGCATTCGTACAAGGTCAACGGTAATGTGCCTCTTGTGTATGTGGATGGAGATAAGCTACAACACATCCTCATCAATCTGCTACTCAATGCAATTAAGTTTACGCCGGAAGGCGGGCAGGTGTCGTTGAAGATCTCCTATGACGAGAGTGCCACCGATGTTGCTTCAAATGAGCGAAAGGTGGTGTCGGCGGAGGACGGGATGCATGACAACGGTTGGATTCTCCTACAGGTGAGTGACACCGGCATCGGCATCGATGAGGAGGACCAGACGAGCATCTTCGAGCGCTTCCGGCAGGTTGATTCTTCCGCAGCTAGGGGGTATAGTGGCACCGGCTTGGGGCTGGCTTTGGTTAAGGAGTACGTCGAGATGCACAAGGGTTCGGTGTCTGTACGAAGTGCGCTCGGCGAGGGCTCGACCTTTACGGTACGTATTCCTGTCAGACAGGAGAAGACACAATGAAAGTACTCTTGATAGATGACGACAAAAGCATCCAGTCCTCCTTGGAGCGTGTACTCACCGAGGGAGGTTACGAGTTTGTCGGTGCACTCTCCGGCAAAGACGGGCTTGAACTGCTGGCATCTGAGAAACCCGATCTGTTGTTGCTCGATATCATGTTGCCCGGAGTGAACGGTTTTGATCTCTGCACACAGATACGCGCGGAGGGGCGGCGCATCCCCATCATCATGCTTTCAGCCAAAGGCGACATCGTGGACAAGAGCATCGGCTTCAAAGCGGGCTGTGACGATTATGTGGTCAAGCCCTTCAATGCCGATGAGCTGCTGCTGCGCATCGAAGCCAATATCCGCCGCCACAAGGAAGACTTGGGCGTTATCAAGCCCGTGAACAAGGGCGGCAGTATCAAAACCGGTGATCTGGAGATACTATTTGACCGCTACGAGGTTTACCTGCGTGGCGAAAAGCTCACCATGACCTCGAAGGAGTTTGAGATACTCGCACTTTTGGCTTCCAACTCCGGCAAGGTGTTTACCCGAGCGGAGATCTACGAGCACATCTGGGGCACAGAAAGCGACATCACCGAGGAAAGTATCACCGTCTTCATGCGTCGTATCAGAGAAAAGATCGAGGACAACCCATCCGAACCGGTGTACCTGCTCACCGTTTGGCGTGTAGGCTACAAGTTCGTTGACCACGTGTAGCGAAGGAGCCCCAAAGTAAGCGGGTGAATAATTGAGCGACTATCTGCACAAATCTTTGCTTCTTCATTATATATTCTAATTAAAACAAGATATTTCCTGCGTGGCGGGTTTTAGTTTTGTCGCAACAAATGTGCTGAGAGTACTTTTTATGAGGACTATAAGGCATATTGGTGTGTTTAACTATTGACTGTCATACTATATGAGTATAGTATGTCAGTTTAAAGGACTCAGAAAACATTTTAACCAAATAAGGCGAAGGAGGCGAAAAAAAGCCGGGATTCAGTGCACTTTACGATAAGGTCGCAGAAAGGAGAACTTACATGACCAGCTTATTGAAAAAGATCGAAGAATCATCATTTGATCGGCGAAGATTCGTGCAGGTGGCAGCGACAGCCGGTGTGGTGGCAGGGTTGGGGCTAACAGGCTGTGATAACAAGGTAACGGAAACGACCAAGGACAGCCCGACACTCGTTGACCTTGAAGGTGGAGAGTGGATACCGTTCAATTGTCTCACATGGGGCAATTGTGGCTTTAGATGCTACAATCAAGCTTATGTGGTCGATGGTGTAATGATACGCCAAGCAACCGAGCAGCGCCCCGACAGCGAAGATAACCCACAACATAGAGGTTGCCCCAAGGGACGTAGTGTTCGGCGGATACTCACAAGTCCTGAGCGATTAAAATATCCGATGAAACGTAAAAATTGGCAACCCGGTGGTGGCTCTAACACCAAGGGCGAGATGCGCGGAGTTGATGAGTGGGAGCGCATCAGCTGGGATGAGGCGATTGATTATGTGGCCAACGAACTGGTTCGAATCCGAGATACGTATGGGAATCGGTCATTTCTTGCTTTAGGCTCACTTGACTTCATGATGAACTCCGGGCTTCTGGGCAGTCCCACGCTTAATATGTTAGGTGGCTGTCTTACCACGTGGGGCCAAGCTTCACAAGGTGGTTTTCCGGTGGTGAGCAACAACATGCGTGGAGTATGGTCTAGCGGATGTTCAGATTCACAAGATCGTATGTCACTTCGTCATTCAAAACTGATTGTTTTGTGGGGCATTAACCCTGCATGGAGTGCAAGTGGCGGCGACATGTATCACTTCCTTAATGCAAAGCGCAAATCAGGCGCAAAAGTAATCATCGTTGATCCCTTTTTCCACCCTTCTGCACAGGCTCTGGCAGACGAGTGGGTACCCTGTCGTCCGGGAACGGATGGAGCACTGCTTGAGGCACTTGCCCATGAAATGATTAGCAATAACCTTCAAGATCAGGAATATCTGGATACTCATTGTGTCGGTTTTGATGCTGAGCACATGCCGGAGGATGCAAAAAGCGACGAAAACTTCAAGGACTACATTCTCGGTGCTTACGATGGACAACCGAAAACAGCTGAATGGGCTAGTAAAATCTGTGGTACTCCGGTAGAACAGATCAAGAGCTTTGCTCGTCAAATAGCAACTACCAAACCGACAGCCTTTAAGTCGAGTTCTGCTCCCGCCCGCACATTTTATGGTAATCGCTATGCGCAGCTGTTCTTTGCTGTGGGTTGGATGACCGGCAACGAAGGCGTACTAGGTGGAGAAGTTTCTGCAGGTTCCAGCTTTGCTAACAGTCATTTTGGAACTATTGGCGGAACGAGTCTTGTGGCGTTTGGAGCAAGTGGATACAAACGAGCAGCCAATCCTATATGTACCGAACCTCGTGGCCTGCAGGGCTGGGTAGCCGATTCAATATCCGGTGGCTATGACCCGGCAAAGGAATACGGCATCCCATTTGGTGACTTGTGGAAATCCATCGTTGTTGGACAATACCACCTTCCAGGTCCCAACGGCGTAACGCGTGAGCTTGATATCAAGTGCATATTGAGGGACAATTGCTGGTCGCCAGCTACACAGATAATCGGCGGTGATTACTTTGAGCGGGCGATGCGCAAGGTAGAGTTTGTTGTTATCAATGATATTTATCTCACCAACGATGCTCAGTATGCCGACATTGTGCTACCGGTGCAAACACCGCTTGAGCTTGATTACAGCATCTCTTTCATGTGCACGCCTTCCGACTTCGTTTTTGTCGGGCGACGTATTATCGAGCCATATTACGAAGCAAAAGCGGATTGTGAAATCTATTACATGATTGCCGATAAACTCAAAATTGGTGAAGATGTGGCACCGCGATTGAGCACCAAACAAGCTACGTTCAACCAGATCATGGCGGGAACGATTCGCAAGCCCGATGGTTCCGGCGAGCGTGAAACCTTGGTCAGCGTAACCGAAGAAGATCTTAAGTTTTACGGCATCGAGGGTGCGCCTCAAGAGGGCAAGATTCCTATAAAAGAACTTATCGATAACGTCATCTATCAGGTGGAGCGCAAAGATGGCGATAACTACATGAATGTCTTCAACAAAGCTTTCCGAGAAGATCCCGAGGCTAATCCACTAAAGACACCGTCCGGCAAAAACGAGATCTATTGTCAGAGGCTTAAGGATTACTACGATCTGGCGATGTTGCACGATATCGATGCACTTCCAAAGTATAAGCCCGCTGTCGATGGTTATGAGCAGAGCCTCACAGAGACAGAGTACGTCTTCCAGATGGTGACACCTCACCATATCCGTCAGGCAGGTTCTACATTTGCAAACGTCAAACAGCTTAACGAGGTGTTTCCTAATGACCTTATAATGAACAGCGGCGACGCGCAGAAGAAAGGCTTTAAAAGAGGAGACTGGGTATTAGCAAGCAATTCGGACGGCGCAAAGATTGCCCGTAGACTCAATACCTCGCCTTGTGTTGTACCGGGTGTTGTAATTCTTGCCCCTAGTAATTGGCGTGAAGTTGATCAGGAGACCGGTGTGGATATCGGAGGAAACGCCAACACAGTTACGAAGCCCACACTTACGGGCGATGGCTATCAGGCTTTTAATAGCGTGCTTTTGAAAATTGAAAAGTATACGGGCAAAGAGTTGCTTCCTGACTACAAGCGCGCTCCAATCGTTCCGCTTTCAGAATAGGAAGGAGTGAAAATGTCACAGCTAGGTTTTTTTCATGATAATGATTCTTGCATCAGCTGCAGGAATTGTATAATCGCATGCAAAGATAAGAACGATCTACCTCTCGGGGAAAAGTTCCGTCGTGTCTATGACTATGCCGGAGGTTCTTGGGAAGTTGATACTAACGGTGCTTATGTTGGCAAAGACAACTTTGCTTACTCCGTTTCGGTGGCCTGTATGCATTGCGAGACACCGGCTTGCATGACAGCTTGCCCTGTTACAGCAATAAAGAAACGCGAAGAAGATGGAGTTGTCTGGATAGACGATCAGATTTGTATTGGCTGTGGTGCCTGTGTAACCGCATGTCCGTATAATGCACCGTACTTGAGTCAAGAGAAAGGAATTGCCCGCAAGTGCGATTTATGTCGGAGTTTGATTGATAATGATGAGGATCCTGCCTGTGTGGCTTGTTGTCCGACGCGCTGTCTCAATTACGGTGAAATTGAGAACCTGAAGTCATCGTATGGAGACTTACAGCAGGTTGCTCCACTTCCGGAAGCGTCAATGACCGGGCCATCGGTCGTTTTCAATCCTTCAAGGTTGAATCCTGACGGCAAGTTAAAAGGCGAAGTACTTAATGCTCCCGAAGAAATTGAGTCGGCAGCGGTATAGGAATCGAGGAGACGATGAAGACCAATGAGAATATCACGGTATTGCTTGCTGCCAGAGCAGCTGCCTACCGAATCCTACAAAATATTTTTGGCAATGAGCCTAATATGGAAGGTTTGAACAGTCTGAACAGTCAGGCATCCCGTGATGTTCTCGGTCTGGTGGCGGAGGGAGAAAACCCCTCCGCGCCCTCCCTGTTTTTGGCTGTCGAGAGATGCCTACAAGGAAAGGAAGAGCAGCTAGATCAACTAAAGGTCAGCTTCACTCGCTTATTTGTAGGACCCGGCAACATGGAGGCGCCTCCTTGGGAATCTCTTTATTTGAGCAAGGAAAGCTCACTGTTTCAAGCATCAACACTTGAGGTTCGCAAGGCCTACGTTGCGCAGGGATTCATTGCGCAAAGTTACCCGAATGTCGCTGATGACCACATCGGTCTTGAATTAGACTTTATGGCACGTCTTGCCGAGAAAGCAGCTGAAAGTTTTTCTGCAGGAGATACCGTCGTTACCAAAGAATATCTCATAGCTTCAGCCAGCTTTTTAGATCAGCACCTTCTTGTCTGGATTCCGTTATTTGTTGCTGTGTTGACAAAAGCTGATCATGCCGATTTCTACAGGGAAGCGGGAGCGGTGCTGGAAGAGTTGCTGTCAGTCGATCAACGCTCTATACAAGAAGTGCTCAGTGCTATCGAGTAGAATGATAGGGAAGCACAAGGTGGCGCTTTGAAGTAACATTTTGCCATGCAGATAGGACTCAGTGATGGTTTTCTTGTAGCATATGGGGAAAAGAGGTTCTTATTTTAGTCTCTCTTTTAGTGATACTGTATTTTTTCTTAGGTGGCTGTGGTGGTGGGCTGTTGCTCATATCGTCACTTAGCAGTCTGTTTTTCCATGGAAATAAAATGCGCACGAGGGATGTAAGCAGTGCCTTTGTCAATATGACTAAGCATTGTTATCTTCTGGGTTTTCTAATCGTGATCATTGCCTCTGCTTGCCTCATTATCGATCTTGGACAGCCGTCCCGAATGCTCTCACTATTCCTTAGACCGTCAGGAGCGGTACTAAGTTGGGGGTCATTTATCCTGTTAGCCACAATTATCCTCGGGTTTTTTCTGGTGTTAGCAAATTTTATCTATACCTCCGTTCTGTCTTCTCCAATTAAAAAGGTGGCTGAAGCTCTCTGTGCTGTAAGTTCATTTCTTCTTGCTGCTTATGCCGGTATCTACTTGCAAAGCGTGCAGACGGTTCCCTTCTGGAACACTTTTGCTCTGCCTATACTCTTTGTATTTTCATCGCTTTCCACAGGTATGGCACTCATTTTTCTGGTTGCGTCGATGACAGGAAATGTAGTGTGGCTAAGAAAACGTCTAATTCAACTACATGTTGCACATAGAATATTTTTGGTGATTGAGCTTGTGGTGCTCACATTATTGTTGTGGTTTGCTACTTTTGACACGACGGCAACACAATCTCTCAATCTGCTTTTTGGCTCGGATTTACGATATTGGTTTCTGATTGGTGCAGTGGGACTTGGAATTGTCGTTCCTTTAGCTGCGGAGTTTTATGCGTTTCTGTCAAAAAAGACATCGTTGCTTCTGCCGTTATATGTTTTCTGCCTTTTGGGAAGTTTGTGTTTAAGATATTGTGTTGTTGCTGCAGGGGTGCATTAACGAAAAGAGGTATCCGAACATACAGAACCACAGAAAGTAAAAGGGGTACAATGTAAAGCAAATACCGATATGACTGCAAAAGTAAAATCCATCTGAGTAAAAGTAGTTTTATGAAGAAGATTTGTGAAGAAAGATGAGAAAACCGCACAATGACCCTATTTGAAGTAGATGAATCATCAGGACTGCCTGTGTGGGTGCAATTGCGAAACCGCTTTGTTTTTCTTATCAGCACGGGACATTACCAGCCGGGTGACCAACTTCCCAGCGTACGAAGGCTTGCTGCCGAAACATCTATAAACTACAACACTGTCAGTAAGGTATACATCAATTTAGAGCATGATGGTTATGTTATGTCGGTTAGGGGGAAAGGTGTTTTCGTACGTGATATTGGCGACAAGAAGCGTGATGATACAAGTGCCGTCGCCGAAGCCGTCATTGAAGACAGTATCAGGCGATGTATTATGATGGGCATGTCCATTGACGAGATCAAACTCCGTATGCTTGATGTTGCACAGAGGTTAAAAGAAGAATCGCGGAACTTAACAAACGAAAAGAAGGCCCTCTATGAAAGAAAAAACGGAAAAAGTACGGACTGAAAAAACAAAACCTGTGCGTACTATCGAACGATACAGCTCTCGCTCGGATCGCAAGACCACTCAAAACGCTTCAATAATTTTTTCCGCTTTCTTATTTGTTGCGGTGGCTGCCATCGTTTTTGTTGCAGGCACATTTCTTGTTGGTGAGCTAAACGTCGGGACGTTATGTCTTGCTTTGGGATGTGCGATTTTGGCGTGTATGTCTATCCATGTGGCTATGCAATGGGAGCGAGTGGTAGTTTTGCGCTTTGGTAAGTTCAATAGAACAAAGGGTCCCGGACTCTATACCACCATACCATTCATAGAAAATGCTGCCCTCAAGGCGGATCAACGTCTGATGCTTACCGGATTTAGTGCCGAGGAGACGTTGACCTCCGATCTTGTGCCCATCAATGTGGATGCAGTGTTGTTTTGGATGGTCTGGGATGCCGAAAAAGCTTGTCTTGAAGTTGAAAATTACTACAACTCAGTTTCTTTGGTGGCACAAACCGCTTTGCGTGATGCCATCGGCAGAGCCAGTGTTGCCGAAGTTGCTACCAGGCGCAATCAACTGGATGAGGAGCTTCAAGATGTAATCGAAGAGAGAACTTCTCCTTGGGGTATTTCTATCCTATCGGTTGGAATTCGTGACATTGTAATACCGCAGGACTTACAAAATGTCATGTCTGTTGAGGCACAGGCCGAACGGGAAAAGAATGCTCGCATGGTGTTGGCGGAGGTAGAACGAGATATCTCCGAGATGCTGGTCGATGCGTCACAGGTGTACAAAGATGACAAGATTGCGCTTAGGCTAAGAACCATGCATCTGCTCTATGAAAGCGTAAAGGGATCAGGCGGCACCGTGGTCATACCGAGCGGTTATGGCGATGGCTTTAGTAATGCATCATTGGAAGAGCTTTTTAAGAAGGACTAAAAAGTTGTTGATGGCTTCTGGAAACTCAGAGCATAGGGTTATAGAACAAAAAATTGAAGCGACTCTTTTACCTGAAGGGGAGGTGGAGTCGCTTCGTTGTTTTGCCGAGTCTTTAGGAAAGGGGGCGTAGGACCAGCATTTAGGAGGAAGGATCATGAAGTCGGGGCGGAAGACAGGAAAGAAAGGACATTGGGGTGAATCACAAGGAGGAAGAACCAACCCAGGGGGGGGATAAGCTGTCTTCCAACCCGACTTCACTGAGAGGATTTGACAGTTATTTCCTTCCCACGCATAACACTATACGCCTCTGTTTTATGCATATAGTCAGGCAGATGTCAGGGAGTTGTAAAAACCTAACTTTTTTGGGAAGCAATGATGAAATAGGTGCTTCCTTAAAAATGTGCTTATGCCTGCGAAGCTGTTGGATTGTATTGCTGGATGTTAAAGCCAAAACAAGCCTGGGTAATAGGGTTGATGTATAGGATCAGTTGGGCACCGTTGGAAAGCCTGTATATATGCAATCGATATTGATCTTCAAACGGTAGATAATCAGGTGTGTCCAGACCACTGTAAAGCGCATCATTTGGTATAGATTCATCTCTACTCAGCTGACTGGGAAGCAAAAGATTAAACTGGTAGAGATATTTTCTCTCATAAAAGATGTCAAGTTGCCTTACTGCACTAAAGATATCTCGTTGATTAAACAAATACGCCTCGCGCGAAATTGAGTAAGAAAACGACCAGATTGAGCGATCTTCATCGTTTGGATAAATGGTTATAGAGTTCGACGACGATGTTGTGCCCTGACCCTCAGGACCAGAATCATTTTCTGCAGTGTCAGTTTCGCTTACTTCTCCACCTGATTCGTCTTGGTCTCCACCTTGATTGCCGCCTGTCGGGTCGGAGTCGTTATTTGCTGTGCCGACACCTTCAGATTCGTAACCGGCATCAGGATCGCTTTCACCCTCAGTGGCGTTTGTAGATCCACTGTCACCAACATTGCCTGTCTGCGCACTTGAGATATCGATAGGCGCAGTCAACCTAACACTTTCCCACTCGGACGATAAAAGTCTCCAGTCGATAATCTTTCCGTCGTAATCACAGGCACACCTAAAGTCAGCTGTATTATCGGCATTTAGATCTTCTGAGTACAAGACAAAAAAGCGCGGTTCACCTGGCACTTGTGGCTCCAAACACTGAAAGTCCGCCAGAATCTTGCTTTCATAAAAGTTCTCATTTTGCGAGATAGGAAAGCCTCGATCGCGCATGATGCTGATAAGAAAATGCACCGCTCCGCTTGCGCTTAACTTAGAGACCTCGTCCTCATAAAGACTGCGAAGTCTTGTTACATCATAAGTATTCCATGGATACACAATGGGTTCATTGGCTTGCCGAGTAGTACGTTTGGTGCTCTCGGGAAGATTTTCTAGCTGTACAAAATCGTTGTTAAAAGAATCCACATAGGGATAAATGTAGCTTGGTAGCGCAAATCCTGCCGCAATGATGACTGCCGTGAGCACCAGGGTCATCCCTCCGCCCAACAGACGTTGTGCAAGTTCTTTGCCGTCTTGCTTCTCACTTTTTACCGGTTTGCCCCAAGATTTCTTTTTGGTTTTTACTTTTTTCTCATCCATATTATTCTTCCTTCTTTAGGATGATACTAACAGTTGCGCCTTTGCCTTGTTCACTTTGGATTTTAAGTTCGCTTCCGTGCGCCAACGCGATCTCATGGCACAAGGCAAGCCCAAGGCCGGCGCCACCAAATTTGCGTGTACGCGCTTTGTCCAGCATATAAAAAGGCTCGGTGAGGTATTGGATCTCGTCTTCGGGAATCCCCATGCCTTCATCGATAACTGAAATCTTAACAGAGTCATCTGTGCTTTCCACAACGATGCGTATTGTGCTTTCGGGAGAAGACGCCTTTATGCTGTTGTCCACCAGATTAAAGACCAGCGACTTCATAAGCTCTTTGTCCATCTTGATCGATACCTGTTCGTCCGGCAACTCTGTCTTTAAGGTCATCAAGTGGCTTTTGGCTATCGGATGCAGGATCGTTGAAAGCTCCGATACAAAATCGTGAACGTCTACGACCTCGGGAGTAATTTGCAGGTTGCCCATAGTTAACAGCTCCATCAGCTTGCCGGAAAGGCTTTGCAAACGCTTGGTCTCGTTTACTATGACGCTGGCGTATTCGATCCTGTCTTCGTCTGAAACTTCACGCTTAATCCTGAGGATGTCAGCAAAGCCCAGTATCGATGTTAATGGAGTCTTCATCTCGTGTGCCAGATTGCCAATAAACACTCTGCGTGACTCGGCAATCTCTTCTAGGTTTGTGACGTTCTTCTCAATCGAGTCGGCCATTATGTTGAAGTTTTTGGCAACCTCTGCAACTTCATCGTGCCCCTTTACAGTGGCTCGCTTATCAAGGTCTCCACTGGCAATCTTATAAGTAGTATTGCTTAGGTTTCGTAGTGGAGACATTAGACCGCGTACCAAAAGCAGTAAAAGCGCAGCTACAACGAGTGCGGAAATGATGCCGACAAAACGTGTGCGCTCGAAGTCCAGTTTAAACAGTTCGTCGGTAGTGGTTATGTCAATCGAGGTTATCAGCTGAAAGTTTTGTTCATTGAGTATCGATGTCGAGATAATGTAGAGATAAGTTCTGCCGTCAAGATCTGAAATTACAGAGGTATAATCGGGCTCACTAAGCAGTTGTACTTTGGCTTCGCTGCTTTCTTGGTTTATGGATCTCACCAATTCTTTGTCTTTGTAAAGCGAGATACCAATGTTGTTGTCATTTTGCTGTTGTCTCAAAACCTCGCCAATCACAGCAAGAAGCTCTTCGTTAGGCAAAACAAGCTTGCGCTCCTCAAGCGTGGTTAAGATTACCGAGTAATAAAGCGCATCACTGATGTTGTTATGCCTGGAGAGTGCGTTTTGCCGCTCGCGCTCGATAGTTAGACCGTGATTGCTAAAAAGCAAAGTCATGGATGAAACGTTTACTACGATGATAACCAGGGTAAGCGTTACCAGAAATATTTTTTGCCAGAGCTTCAAACTACTTTTTGACTTTCTAATCTATAGCCAAGTCTTGGGATGGTAACAAGTGAGTCGTAGAGATTGAGCTTTTTGCGTATCTGTTGCACGTGAGTATCTACCGTGCGAGTTTCTCCACCAAAACTATAACCCCAAACCGCTGAGAGCAAACGTTCGCGAGTGAGAGCAATGTCAATATTGTTGGCGAAAAACACCAGCAGATCAAACTCTTTTGGTGTAAGTATTACTGCTTCGCCGTTGAGGGTAACTTCGTGCTTGTCCGGCTCTATGACTATGTCTTGGTACTTTATGGCGGCGTTGTCTTGATGGGTGCGTCGGAGCACAACCTCGATGCGAGCCAGTAATTCTACCGCCTCAAATGGCTTTACGATGTAGTCTTCTGCCCCCATGCGCAGCCCCTTGACCTTGTTGGGAACATCACCCATGGCAGTGAGAAAAATTACCGGCGTGGGGTTGTCGCCTTTGCTTTCAAAAACTTGAAAGCCGTCCATCTTAGGCAACATGATGTCCAGCAAAACCAGATCGTAATTGCCGGTAGTGATCTCGTTTACCGCAGACATACCGTCCATGCATATTTTTGAGGTATACCCACCAATCGTCAGAGCTGCCTCGATCATATGGGCAATGTTCTCGTCATCTTCAACAACCAAGATATGTGCTGCCATAGTACAACCTCGTGTCCTATAGTGTCTGGATTTAATGGTGAAATATATTGTATCCCATTAAGCGCTGGGGCAGAGGTCGTTTATGGGGCACTCCATACATTTTGGGCGACGGGCTATGCAGACTTCGCGACCAAACAAGACCCATTGATGGTTGATTGGGCCCCACATGTCGCGTGGGTATAAAGCTAATAGATCGCGCTCTACTTTTGTGGGCGTGTCAGAGGATTTGGGGGCAAACTTTAACTTGTGCGCGATACGAAAGACGTGCGTGTCCACTGCAATGCCTTCGACTATACCAAAAGCATTGGTTAGCACGATGTTGGCGGTCTTGCGCCCAACACCGGGTAGTCGTGTGAGTTCTTCCATAGTTTGCGGCACTTCGCCTGCGTGTTCACTTAGCAACATTTGGGCGCAAGCAATGCAGTTTTTGGCTTTAACGTGATAAAAGCCTATGGTGCGGATGACTTCTTCGATCTCTACAGGTTTAGCCTCGGCCATGGCTTGTGGGTTTGGCCAGCGCTTAAATAGTTCAGGGGTCACTTTGTTGACGGCAACGTCTGTTGTTTGAGCAGAGAGCAAAACCGCGATTACCAGCGTAAAGGCATCGTGATAGTTTAGTGCGCATTCAGCTTTCGGGTAGCGTGCATTCATGCGCTCGGCAACTGCCAGCGCTCGCTTAAGTTTGGCAGCTTTAGACTCTCTGGCCATGCATGACTCCTAAGGATTCCTAAAGCATCAGTCGCGGAACAACTTGTTTTTTACGTGAGAGAATGCCGGGCACCCAAACGCTGTGTTTATCGCCAAAGCTAATACCAAAGCTGTGTTCGACACCCTTAGTACGACCGGCAATGATGAACTGCGACCCTTCCCTCATGATGTCGGTGATTAACACCAGAGCAAACTCATAACCATTGCGCTTAACCATGCCCTCAAGAAACTCTACGATCTCTTGCTCTTTCTCCAAGATACTATCGGTATTCACGGTCTCGTACGCCGAGATCATGAAGTTGGTGTCACCTTGCGTAAATACCTTGGAGTCTGCCAAAACGATGCTCTCTACCGATCCGTCTTGTCCGGCAAAACGCGCCTCAAATAATTCGCGACCAAATGTGTTGATGTCCAGACCGGCTGCTTTAGCTAAGGTCTCGGCTATTTGGTGGTCACCAAGGGTAGTAGTGGGTGATTTAAGCAGTACAGTGTCTGTTAGCAATGCCGAGAGCAGAACGGCTGCATATTTGGGCTCTATCTCCACACCGTTTCGTTGGTACTCCAGTGCTACGATGCTTGCAGAAGAGCCATAAGGTAGATTGATGAACTGGATAGGGGTTGTAGTTTGAATATCGCCGATGCGGTGGTGGTCAACTATGCCAACAACCTCTGCTTCGTGAATGCCGCTCACTGCTTGTGACGACTCGTTATGATCCACAAGTATGATGCGCCTGCGTGGCGTGTGTGCGAGGTCGGTACGTGTAACAATACCGGTGGCGCGCCCGGTATCATCCACAACAACTGCCTGTCTTAATGTTGAAGCCAGAACTTGCTCGCGAGCTTCGTTTAAGATGTCTTCGCAGTCCAAGACCATGCTTTCGCTATACAAGAAGTCGCTTACAGGGCGAGCGAGTGTGGTAAATCTAGTCTGCACCGTTGCGTCAACATCATCCAACTCCGACAAATACAGGTTGGCAAAAGTGGTTGTGTCGATGATGCCGCGATATAAGCCTTTCTCGTCATGAACTACCAAGGTGCGGATGTTATGCTGCTTTAGCTTTTCTGCTGCTTCGCGCATTGTTGCAGATTCTGGGATTTGCAACGGATTTGGTGTCATGACATCACATATGCGACAGTGGATGTGAGTCAGCACCTCGGGGTGGCGGATACCGTAGCGATCCAGCACGTACTCCGACTCGTGCGGAAGCGGACCTAGTCGGTAGGGGATATAAGAGTTGTCCGGATCAAGGATGTTTTTTAAACGCGCGTAACCAATAGCTGCGCTTATCGAATCATTGTCGGGATTACGATGTCCAACAACAATTATCGGCTCGTGCTTGATTGCGGCCTGTGTTGCCGGCTGAATACCTGAATACATTAAGCCTCTCCAAGTCAATTTTTGTGTGCAAAGTGATAAGACAAAAGGGGCGACCTGATTTGTCTTCTTAGATTCTATCGCAATTCCAAGACAGTATATCAATTGCAACATATCGGCTAGTTATTAGGGTGGCACCGTATAAACACTGTAAACTCGTTGTTATGTCTGGTTGGTATGAAAGATGCCACATTAAAAGAAGTGTAGTTTCTAGTCAGACTGTCTTAAAACTACATATTTAACCTAGATTGTCATTCCCGCGAAGGCGGCAGTCCATTATGAGCCATTATTGCTTACGTAAAACTAGATTCCCGTCTTCGCGGGAATGACAGAGGGGCGTACCGGAATGACAGAACGATACTTTTCGAACAGCGTGGTGCAAAGAACAGAGAGCTACACTTTATAGAGATATTTGGTCTTGCGCTAATTAAACGTCAGCTGATGTCGTCCGGTTAACTCTTGAGAGAGACTAAGCGTTGGTGCTTGGTCTTGTAGTGTTTTAGTCGAAGAGCCTCTTACGGTAACCTTGAACTTCTTTGTTTTTCCGCCAGCCTTTACTGTAATGGTAGCTGTACCTTTCTTATGCGCGGTAATAACTCCGGCTTTGTCTATGGTTGCAACTTTCTTATTGTTTGAGGAGTAGGTGGGCATTACTCCTGTGGCTTTTGCCGGAGTTACCTTTGCTTTTATCTGCTTGGTTTTGCCCACAGTCAGTTTTATTGGCTTAAGAGCTTTGATTGCTTTTACTTTGAGTGACTTTGCTACCACTATTACAGTACATGCTGCTCGCCTCTTGCCATCAACTGATGTAACAACGATTCTGGCTTTTCCGGTCTTTAATGCTTTCATCTTGCCGGTGTTTTTATCTATTTTAACTATCTTAGGGCTAAGGCTTTTAAAGGTCAGCTTTTTATTTGTCGCGTTATAAGGTTGCACTGATGCCTTTAGGGTAAGCGTCTTGTTCTTTGCCATATATATTGGCGGAGATGTTGCCAGGCTTACTTTTGTTACTTTGACTTTTTTGTTTACGACAGGGGTTGTAGTTGGGTCTGTGGGATTTGTAGGGTTGGTTGGGTTGGTGGGATTCGTTGGGGTCGTGGGGTTTGTCGGATCCGTTGGATTGGTGGGAGTGGGCACCGGGTTCGTGGGTGTTGGAGTTGGGTTTGTTGGCGTTGTCACCGGGGCAGCGGCGACTTTTACTGTTACGGTATATACCTTTGTTGAACCATCTTCTGCTGTAACCGTGTATTTGACAGGGTTTGTAAAGTTTTGTGCTCCCAGAGGTGTGATCGTTGCTTTCGCAGAGTATGTAATGCTTGGGGTGATAGATTTGATCTTAGTGTTGTATGGAACAGTAATTGTGATACTGGTTCCGCTAATAGTTGCGTTTTTGCCTGCAAGGTTAAACGACAAAATGTCTTTTTCAGATGAAAGTGGTCTAGTAACACTGATATTTGTTGATACATAGTGTTCGCCGCTTAAACCAAGTTTTATCTGCGTGCGACCTTCACCCACACCTGTAACTTTGCCACCGGAGTTAACTGTTGCAATACCCTTATTATCTGATGTGTAAAAAAGCGGCGCCAGACTTGCAGTGACATAATTAAACTCTAAGTTTTGATTGTAAAGCGTAAAGGTTGTATTGCTGCCAACTTCAATAGATGTTTTTTCTGCAGCTACTTTGAGGTCAATATTGCTATCCAAAGCTTGTATTTTTGCTGTACGCGTTTGTTTGCCGGTATAACCGGAAGCAGTTATATCTTTTGCGCCGCCGGTGAATAGTTGAACCCAGCATTTTGTTCCGTTTGGTTGATAAAAACAACCAACACCAACTGCTGTATAAGATGAATTTGTCATATTTGCGTAATGGCCTTCTGATTTTGTCCAGCCGTCCATTACATCAGAAGCGTCAAAATAGACCATTGCAATGTTTTCGCCAAAGTAAGAAAAACTGCTTGAAACAACGGTAGAACAAGATGTTCCATCCGGGCGAGTGTGGCTGTAGTAAAACGCGATTTCAGCGGCGCGTTGCATTGCTTCGCTCGTAAGCGTTTTATCCATAGTAAGCGCAGATAGGCCTAGATTATTTCTCAGAGAGTTTAGCTGTTTTACAACCTCATTGGCTTCGTCGTAGTCATAAACACCACTAATATTGAAGCTCAATTCTGTAGAAAGTGTTGTTGATGTGTCGTTAGAAGTTTTAATCAGCTGCGTTTCGGTGGCATATGCCGCCGCAGGAAGCAAAGCAAGCATCAGCGCCAGTATTATTCCAAATTTTCCAAGAAGCTTCGTCTTCTCCATGTTTTTAAACCCCTTCAGCTTGTTTTATGCCTCGCAAAAAGCGAACTTTATTTATTGCTATTATAATGCAAAAAGTTGCTCACAATTTAAGAAACTTGTGAGCAACTATGTTTGAAAATCTGATATTAGTACTCTGTACTAAGTTTAAATTATATTACCGTAACGGTGCACTTAACGGTTAAACCATTCCAAGTTGTTGCAGTGATAGTTGCTTTGCCCTTTTTGATGCCTTTGACTTTTCCTTTACTGTCCACAGTAGCAATGCTTTTGTCGCCGGACTTCCATGTCACGGTCTTAGGGCTCACATTTGTTGGTGTCCACTTAACTTTCAATTGCGTTGTAGCTTCAACATTTATGGATGCAGATGTTTTGTTGAGAGTAATTTTTGTTGGCAAAACACCACCAACAGTTACTTTGAACTTCTGTGTTTTGTTGCCGGCTTTTACGGTAATTGTAGTAATACCTTTTTTAAGCGCTGTGATTACTCCGGCTTTATCGATCCTTGCTACTGCTTTGTTGCTGGATGAATATACAGGTATTACTCCGGTAGCTTTTGCAGGAGTTACTTTTGCCTTTATTTGGATAGTCTCGCCAACCTTAAGACCGACTGGTTTAAACGCCTTGAGCGTTTTTATTTTTGTGGCTTTAGCTACAACAATAACGCTACACCCAGCTTGTTTTTTGCCATCATTTGACGTAACGATGATCCTCGCTTTGCCGGTCTTTAGTGCCGTCATCTTACCGGTGTTCTTATCAACAGAAACCACTTTTGGATTCAAGCTCTTGTAAGTTAGTTTTTTGTCGGTGGCATTGTAAGGTTGTACTGCGGCTCGCAGTGTAGCAATTTTACCTTTTTGCAGATATATGGGTGGAGTTGTGGCCAGGCTTACTTTTTTAACTTTTACTTTTACTGTTGCCGGGCTTATTGTGTACTCAGATATGTCAATGGCACTTGGATTCATTCCTGTCGAAAAAGCCCTGGACGCCAAAGTTGCGGATGCAGGAATAGAGATCGGGGCAGTGTATGGTATTCCCATAAAGCTTGCGCTGCCCGGATTATTTAAGTTCTCTGTGGTCGAATCGGACAAGGTGTAGTAGATTTTTGCTCCGACGGTAGAGCTGGTTAGTACTACTGTCTGCTCACCGGTGTAAGACCCGCTTTTTACACTGGTTTTAGGAGCAGCTACTGTTTGTGGATAAATAAACTTTGCCGGGATATTAACATCACTTTGAACGTTCCTGTAATCATTTTTCGAAGTATCCCAACTATCAAACACCATGCCACTTTTAGTTGGCTTTGCGGACGGAACAGTTGCATTAGAGCCATATTCGACCATTTGCATGTTAAAAACAGCACCGTTAGCATCAAGGAAAGAAACTCGATATTTTTGCTTTTCATATTTAGCGACAACAACCATATTGTTTGTAACAGTCTTAGTGCCATTTAGCCTGGCATCCCATCCCAAAAACTTGTTACCTTCTTTGTCCGCAACTGCAGGCACTAATAACTGTCCGCCATGTTGGAATGTACGAAGATCAAGTGTATTACGCAACCAATCAACAAATACAACCGTGTAACTGTTGATTTTATATTGAGCAACAATATCAAGGTCTGTATGAATATTTGTGATTCCGGTGCTCCAGTTTGCAAATGAATATCCGGCTTTAGTGGGGATGCTTGTGGGAAGCGAGGCAGAAGCGCCTTCCGATACTTTCTGTGTTTTTAAGACCTTGCCATTGCTGTCAAGGAAGCGAACGGTATAGCTTGCTTTTGGAGCGGCCATTGTGTCTACGTACATCGGCGATGTTGCACCTTCAATACCAAGCAAGACCACAAAGTCACCACTCTTTGCGCTAGGTACTTCTTTTGTATATACGCTAAATGAATACTTTCCGCTTGAATCTATGGTGCCTTGCGCAACGTACTCAAGTTGACTTGCTGTCGGGTCGGTATTCTTTCCCTTGTAAATCATCAGTGTTGCGCGTTTACCGGAGAATTTTTTATCTACTGTGCCGGAAATCGTGTTTTTGGATCCGGTTGTATCTTCACTGGTTGACGGTAAATTGTCTTTATAGCGATAGGTTGTTCTGGTTTGGATGTTTTTATCTCCATTGGTATTGGATATTGCCGTTGGCGACCAATCTGTCCAAGTGTTCGACCATTTCCAATAATTGTATGTAACCGTAACGCTGCGAGTTTGGTACTCATATGTTGTGGTTGTGCTGCCAAGGAACCAGGCATAGAATCCATAAGCGCAAGCTTTGGCACCGGAGCTTTTTCCACCATAAGCCTGCTTGCCTCCACGATCACCCATACTAAACTTTGGTAAGGCAGTAGTGGTTGAATATGAATGGTAAACGCTGCTTGTTCCGGCTTTTACTGAGTCTTGCTCCCACTTGCTGCCAGTTTTATTGCAGTAATGAAAGTAATTATAAGTTGTTGTGGTATTTGTTATTTGAAGCGTTTCACTGGTAGTGGGCTTTACAGTTGTGTATTGCTTACCGCCCCAACTGCCATATGTTTTTGTTGATGATCCATATTGAGTCCAACCCGATAAGCTTGCATCAGTGCTGGTAGTGTATTCTTTATTCGCAGAGCGATATTCTGTGCGTTGCTCGATATTTGCCTTGCCTGTTGGATATGTTGTGCTCCAACTGCTCCACTCGTTAGAACCCAAAGCGACCGGAAAAGTCTTTGCCTCAGCAAGTGGAACTCCGGTCTGATCGTCCTCGGCAATACCAACAATATTTACCTCGACACTTGCAATGGGGCGCTCATAGGAGACAAAAACCTCTCGTGTCGCAGAAGCGCTCTTTGCCAAGGTAAAACTTTCGGTCTCTGAGGCAACCATTTTATCGGCATTGGTTTTAAGCGTAACAATAGCGCGTGCCTTCGTAGCCTTCTCCGGGTAATTTAGCAGCCTTATTGATACGTTGTACCCTTCACCATCTGTGGTTCGCTGAGCAGAATTTATCGTGGCGATAATGGGAAGTTCTGCATTCTCCCATACGTAAACAGTTTTTATTGTCAGGTCTTGTTTGACAGACTTGTAATCCTCACTATTCCAACCTGCAAATATATGACCGGTTGGAGGTGGCGGGGGAGTTGGCGGCGTTGCTGCGGACGACCAGTTCACTTTCTGACTAGAGCCAATCAGCTTTTCGTCTTCATCCACAAAAGAGACCGTGTATGTGTTTATTTTGTATGTTGCTTTGATGGTAGTGTCACCGGTAATGCTTGAAAAAGCTTTGTCCCAGCCTTGAAATGTGTAGCCTTCGCGTGTTGGTGCGCTTGGTGCAGTGACACCTTTTCCGTGTTCAACATTGCTAATGACGCTAAGTGCCTTGCCATCGGCATCAGTAAAAGTAACGGTGTATGGGTTTTTAACTGTAATGCCGACCGATTCTTTAGCTGCGCTTGTTGAAGGATTTGCAGATGTATTTCTGGAGGCAACGGTTACTTTGTATGTACCAACGGCATTTAACTTAAAGCTGGCAGCAGTAGTTGTAGTTGTCGCAGACTGGTTATTTAACGGATTAGTTGTGCATACAAGATTTACAACATAGTCTTTTGGTGAGTTGCTCGCACCACTCCAAGTAACCGCAAGCGCTTGCCCTTTGGTGAGAGTAGTTGAGGAGAGCGCGATGGATGTAGGCGCTCCGGGAGTTACCACAGCTTTGGGAATATCACCAGTTCTCGTTGCGCAGTCAAGACTTATCCAGCCAGTCTTTCCTCCATAGGACGTCTTGCCCCAGCCAGTACTCGAATTGTTAGTGTCTCCTCTTACAACTTCGGTAACGCTGATTGATGTATTCAGAGGTATCTTTGCTAGTTGAGCTGAAGATTTTTGTGCCGCAGAACGCAGATTAAGACCACCATTTGCAGTTATCTTATATTGGCCTGTTGTTTTGAGAGCCACTTCCTTGATCGAAGTTGAATTACGAGAGGTGTACCATCCGCCTGTTTTTTGGCTCTCCTTCAACAAATGTAAAGTACTTTCCAACCCACTGTGGACTTTCTCTTTCTATATGTAGATGGTACCCGCTGCCCACTCCACTGTTTCCGCTTTTCCCAATTGGTTCTCCTTGCTTGACAGTAGTTCCTTTTTTTGCATACCCACTAGCCTGCAAGTGAGCATAGCGCATGAACGTACCATCATGCATCTTGATTAAAACATAGTAACCAAAAGAGCTGTGCTTACCGGAATCCGCAACGATACCGGGAGCAGACGCAAGAACCGGAGTTCCGTTAGGTAATCCAAAATCGTAAGCATAATCATTTGTTTTCGAATTATGCCCGCCCTTTTCGTGCCAGTTGTAGTCTGCAGTGCATTTATATGTTTTTCCAGCTTCATATGGTAGATAAAAATTTACTCCATTAGCTACTGTTGGAAATACTACAAGTAATGCTGAAGAAAAAATAACCACAAGAAAAAAAGCTAAAACTTTCTTGCGTATAGTAAAACAGAGGGGCTTTCCAGATTGGTAACTTTCCATAAAACACTCCCATCCTAAAACAACAATAATCACCCCCTGATCTTGCTGTAATTTTCTATGGGAATAATGTCTTAATGAGGACAGCTGGCGACTTTCATGCTTTTAGCCTTGAAGAAGGACACACTACCCATAGTCGCCAAACTAAAACATGGAAATAAAGAGACGCTCCAATAGCGCATCGAAAAAATCCATCGGGCAGGTGCCCTTCGGCAAGTTTTTTCTTGCGCATATTGGGAGGATATTTCCTCGTTTTAGTTTGGCGTTTCATATAATAACAAAGTATTCGCATGCAAGTAAGGCTCTGTGCAGTACTTATTGTTAATACTATCTACAACAAATTGAGTAAAAAATCACTGAATTGCTAAAATAATTTTATGAAGAATGACACGAATAAATAGAAAATCATATAGTCAAAATCTGACACCTCGCATTCGATGAACTGATAATTCCACAAGTAACTTAGTGATATATCGGCAAGTTAATTGTGGAATTATCAAAATACATTAGTGCCAATCTCTTGTTAGATTAACCCTCAAAGTTGTTTTTCTTCATGATTAAGATGGGGTAACATTTGCGATAAAGGTGTTGGTTATGTTGACTGTTGCCTGCTTGCTTCATGTATTCTTGATAATGCTGCGATTCTAACTTGCGACAGCAAACTTAAAAATCTTGCAGGCGAGCTTGGTGTAACAACACTTTAGCGAAATTATAGGTGTAACTTTAAGGAATCCATTAATGCCACATACTCTGATAAAAGAGTTAAGCGATGCGCTTTTTTCCAGCGCGGTCTTAAAAAATGCTAGCGAGAAGTTTGATCTTGGTCACGATGTGATTGTCGGCGTGCCTATGTCGGCGCGACCGTTTTTTGTCGCATCAGCTTTTTCCAAACGACCACGAGCTACGCTTGTTGTAGTTTCCGGCGAGGAGGCTGCGTATCTATTTACACGTGATCTGGCGGCTTGGCTTGGAAACGATGCGGTCATGCAAATGCCGTTGCGCAGCGATCTTCCCTGGAAAGATTTGTCGCGTGATGCTAATCATGTTCACCAAGCAGGAAATCGAGCCAGAGCAATCAATGCGCTGGCAACAGGCGAGCCTGTAATTGTGGTCACGAGCGCCAGGGCATTGATACGCTGCGTACCTCCTCCACCAAAAACCGGTGGTGGCGGAGTTTTTGCGCCTCTGCAAATTAAAGCTGAAGCAGAGCTGCCAACCAACATAACTTATGAACAGCTAGCCGACATTTTAGTTGGCAAGGGTTATGAGCGCTTGGATAAACTTGATCTTGCAGAAGCTCCGGGTTGCTTCTCGATCCACGGCGATACCATAGACATCTATCCGGCAGGACTAAATTACCCGGTACGCATTGAGCTTTTTGGTGATTATGTCGAGGTAGTCCGGCGTTTGGTGCCGTCCACAGGGCAGTCAATTGGAACGTTGGATCATGTAGATATTTACCCTGCGCGTGAGTTAGAACTCAATGAAAAGACGAAAGCCATGGCGCTGCGTAAGCTTGCGGCAAAGGGCGCACAGGGCAACGCTGATGATGGGGCAGGAGATGGCGATACGACATTTTTTGCTTCAAAGATTAGGCAACATTATGAACTCATAGGTCAAGGAGTATTTTTTAACGAGCTGGAGCGTTATCTGCCTTATCTCTACGATGAGCCCAAGACACCTCTGGCTTATCTCTCAAGTGATGCTATGGTCGCTCTAATTGAACCGAGATCTCTTTTTGATGATAGTGCAAGATACTTTGAGGAGCTTGAATCCTCGGCACGAATTGCAAAAACACCACTAGGTGGGTTATTTACAGCACCCAGTCAGCTGGATTTTGGCTCTCAGCAACGCCTGACTTTGCTTTCACTCATAAGCAGTGGTGCAAACCTAGATGCTCGGCTGGAAGTTAAGCACGCAGACACCTCTTCAGACGAGCGACTGGCGGCAAGCGCTCGTGGACTTTTAGCGACGCATTTTCTTACCGTGCTAAGCAGTGGGGATAGACAGGTGCGCTCATCTGCGGAATTGGTATTTAGCGACGCACATCTTCCGTTTAAAAACTATGTTCGATACGTTGGCGAAGCTTTTCCGCAGCATGATCTGGATCGCAAGGTCATCAACATTGCCGACACTGACATGTCTACTTCGCTAATAATTCCCGGTGCTCAGTTGGCTATTTTGGCATTTGGCAGCACAGGAAACATGAAATCGGCAACGAGTAGGGGGCGAAGGACGAAGACCGTAGATCCTACAGCTCTCACATTTCCCTTTAAGCCCGGCGATTACGTAGTGCATGCTACGCACGGAATTGCCTTGTTCAAAGAGATAGTTCGTCAAGAAGTTGGTGGAGTTGAGCGGGATTATCTTTATTTGGAGTACTCTCACCAAGACAAATTATTTACGCCTGTAGAGCAGATCGACAAGATTACGCGCTATGTTGGTCCGGAAAGCTCGTCGCCAAGACTTACGCGACTTAATACCAGCGATTGGTCGAGAGCAACCGGAAAAGCGCGCAGCGCTGCGCGAAAACTCGCCTTTGACCTCGTAGATCTTTACGCAAGACGATCAGCGGTGCAAGGTTATGCGTATGCACCCGATAACGAGCAGCAGTATCAGATGGAGTTGTCGTTTCCCTACGAAGAGACACCGGATCAACTCTCAGCGATAACCGATGTTAAGGCAGACATGGAGTCCGCAAGACCTATGGACAGGCTGATCTGCGGTGATGTTGGTTTTGGCAAGACCGAAGTTGCTTTGCGGGCGGCGTTTAAGGCTGTGCAAAGCGGCAAACAGGTGATGCTTCTTTGTCCGACAACAATCTTAGCCCAACAGCACTATACAAACTTTTACGAGCGCTTTAATCCTTTTGCCGTAAGCGTAGAGGTATTGTCGCGTTTTAGGAGTGGTGCCGAGCAAAAAAGAATACTTGAGAGTTTTGCTAAGGGTGTTGTAGATGTGCTTGTGGGCACACACCGTCTGTTGTCTGCTGATGTTAATCCCAAAGAGCTGGGTCTGATTATTATCGATGAGGAGCAGCGTTTTGGTGTTGGGCACAAGGAGCAACTTAAGAATCTGCGCGAGCAAGTAGACGTACTAACACTTTCTGCGACACCTATACCCAGGACTATGCAAATGGCGATAAGTGGGGTGCGCGACATGTCACTTATCGATACTCCACCCGCCAGTCGCACACCTATCAAAGTACATGTGGGTGAGTGGGATGAAGATGTAGTTAGTGCAGCAATCCGTCAAGAGATGGGGCGCGGTGGGCAAGTGTATTACGTGTCCAACCGCGTAAAGACCATTGATGATGCTGTGGCGCGTGTAATTGAAACTGCACCGGAGGCGCGAATAGGCACTGCGCACGGCAAGATGACCGCAAAGCAGTTAGAAAACGTGATGGAGAGTTTTGCGGCTAATGAATATGACGTTTTGGTAGCTACCACTATCATTGAGAGCGGTCTGGATAATCCACATACCAATACATTGATAATCGAGGATTCACAGCGTCTTGGATTGGCACAGTTGTACCAGCTTAAAGGCAGGGTAGGGCGTTCGCATGCACAAGCCTATGCATACTTTTTGTTCCCATCCCAAAGCGCTTTGACCGAAGAAGCTGTTGGCAGGCTTGAGGCAATAGATGAGTTTCAAGAGTTGGGATCCGGCATGAAGATTGCCATGCGCGATCTGGAGATACGCGGTGCAGGTTCGCTATTAGGTGCCGAGCAACACGGAATGCTTTCGGCAGTTGGTTTTGACCTGTTTGCTTCGATGCTGCAAGAGGCAGTATTGGCAGCTCGCGTTGGAAGTGTGGGTTCGGGAGCGGGCGATGGTGGAGCAGGGGATGTGATAGCACATCCGGAAGTTAAGATTGACCTGCCTGTACCATTCTTATTTCCCGAAGAATACATTGCGGCTGCTGATGAACGAGTGCTTTATTACCGCAAACTTGCCGCAATCAGCGAAGCTGATGGGATATTGGATATCGAAAAGCAATTGGAGCAAAAGTATGGTGCCATGCCAGAGTCGGCACGCAATTTGGTTGATCGAGCGCTTGCCAAAGCCCTTGCAGGGCAAATAGGGATGACAAACATCAGCACCCAGCGCGGCAAGCTGGTATTAGAGCCTGTCGAATTAAGTAGCGAGCAAGCAGCAGATATGAAACTAAGAGGAGCGATCTACATGGTCAAGTCAAAGCGTCTGATGCACCCTATTCAAGAGGGAGTAGGGATGCTTAACGCACTGATCAATCTACTCAAAGAGCTTGGGAAGCATAAAATCGGTACTTCACTTGGGGACTAATGCATGTCTTGGGTATTATTGTTAAACTACCATCACACATACAATAGCGCACTCAAAGGGAGGAAACTATCGTAAAGGAAAGCGCTTTTATAACTGAGGTACCGCGTGAGCGAGCAGTTCTTGTAGGGATCGAGCGAAAATCAACACAATGGCCATTAGAGGAGTCATTGGCAGAGTTAGAGCGTCTGGTTGATACAGATGGTGCAGAAGTTGTGGGTACTTTGTCACAAAGGCTGGAAGTAATTAATCCTCGTACTTTTATCGGCAAGGGCAAGGTGGCAGAAGTTGCGACTACTGCTAAAGCTTTAAACGCTGATATCGTGGTATTTGATGATGAGCTCACACCAACGCAGCAGTCAAACTTAGAAAAAGAGATTCACGGCGTTAAGATAATTGATAGAACCGCTTTGATTCTGGATATATTTGCCTTACATGCAACAAGCCGAGAAGGGCGTTTACAGGTGCGTTTGGCGCAAAACCAATACTTGCTGCCAAGGTTACGCGGTATGTGGGCGCATCTTGCGGCAAACAGGATGGGAGGCGGCGTTGGTTCCAGGTTTGGCGAGGGCGAAAGTCAGCTCGAAGTAGACCGACGCATGGTGCGCAAGCGCATAGATCGCATCAAAAGCGACCTTAAGAAAGTACAAGAAGAAAGAGAGACACAGCGTAAATCCAGACTTGCTTCCTCAGTGTTTAAGGTAGCTTTAGCGGGATACACCAATGCCGGGAAATCTTCTCTGCTTAGTGCTTTGACCGGTGCTGATGTGCTTATATACGATAAGTTGTTTGCAACGCTTGACTCAACTACGCGCAAACTCGCACTACCGGAAGGACGCGAGCTTACGATAACCGATACCGTTGGTTTTATTCAGAAACTGCCAACTACACTGGTAGAGGCGTTTAAATCTACACTGGATGAGATATCTAATGCAGATTTGGTACTTCATGTTGTGGATGCAACATCACACCAACGTGATGCACATATGCAGGCTGTGCAAGGTATCCTTGAGCAGATAGGTGCCCACAGTATTCCTCAGTTATTGGTCTTTAATAAGTGCGATCTGCTGGATGCAGATGAGCGATCAGTTTTACAGGGTCGCTTTCCTCAAGGTTTATTACTCTCCGCAAAAGACAAGACCGGATTTGAAAGCCTGCTTGCCGGTATTGAGCAGATAGCTAATGCGCAAAGCACGCTGCTTAATGTTTTAATACCATTTTCCGAAGGTGCTTTGGTGCAGATGGCACATGAAAGGTGCACAATTCTATCAGAGCGCTTTTTGCCGGAAGGTACCGAGCTTCAGATACAAGTACCTAAAGCTCTGGTGCCTAAGTTTGAGTCGTATATGCTAGCTGGTTTGTAGTCTTTGTGGCACTGCTTCTTCATCAAGAACCGTTGTGCAAAGTGGGCAGCGTACAGCTGCTTTAGGTATCTCACTTGCGCAATAGGGGCAGCATTTTTTGGGTGTTTCGTGAGCTATTTTCTTGTTTAGCAGAAGATTTAGAGCTTTGACCAACAAAAATACTGCAAATGCTACGATCAGAAAGTTTATTGTAGCCTGAACAAACTTGCCGTATGCAAGCCATCCACCTGTCTCTTCGGGTCCCACCCAAACTCCCAGATCGCTAAAACTGGCTCCGCCGGCAAAAATTGACAAAAGTGGTGTGAATAGATCACCCACAAAAGAGGTGACTATTGCATTAAAGGCTGCACCAACAATGACGGCGATGGCCAGATCCATAACATTGCTTCGAGTAGCAAACGACCTGAATTCTTGCACAAATTTTAAAGGTTTTTTAACAGCTCTCTTTATCATGATTACTCCTAAGGCCCCAAGTTGCCTTCAACACTTGTCTTTCGGGGCATCTCAATGAACTCAGATAAATATCCGGGCAGCAAAAACAAGCTGTCCGGAATTATACTAAAATATAGCAAATTACCTTAAATTGTTCTTAAAAGGGCAACTACCTTGCCAAGAATCATGACTTCACGTGCATAAATAGGTTCCATACTTTGGTTTTCAGGTTGTAAACGTATGCGATCGGGCTCCTTGTAAAAGGTCTTTACCGTAGCTTCATCATCTATCAAAGCCACAACAATATCGCCATTGCTTGCGGTTTTTTGCTCTTTGACCACAACGTAATCTCCATCATGGATGCCAGCTTCGATCATAGACTCGCCTCTAACAGTTAACATAAATGAGCTGTAGTCGCCCACTATCTGTGTGGGCAAGACCATAGTCTCATCGATGTTTTGCTCGGCGTATGTTGGCAGACCTGCTGCAACTCGTCCAAGTACTGGTAGCTCGACAGTGTTACGAGGTAAGCGGGCTGTTTTGATGTCTACAACATCAGCTGCTTTCTGGTTATGATCGACAACGCTAAGCGCACGTGCCGATGAAGGGTCGCGTTTGATGTAACCCTTGTCCTCCAGGGCATTTAAGTGGGAATGAACTGTAGAAGATGAGGAAAGGCCAACGGACTGACCAATCTCACGCACAGATGGCGGATAACCGTTCTGGGAAATAAAGTCACTCAAGAAATCTAATATCTCTTGTTGACGGTCTGATAGTTTACCTGTGGGCTTCATGTACGCGCTCCAATCATAGACTGATAGTAAGTATACACAAAGCGATAAGTAAAATCAAACATATGTTCGATGAACGTGTTGCCGGCGTATTACCACTCGCGCACATTTTGAGGACTGCCGTAGTTACCTACGGAATGCAATCCAGATTTATTGCGTTCCACTTGTGCCTTCAGCATCGTTTGGCGTGCTTTCGTTACCCTCTGCAGCACCTGTATCGCTCTCTGTGCCTTCGGGGTCATTATTGTTTTCTGCGTCAGCAGGACCTATAGAGTTGTCATTGCTGCTAGAGTCTTCACTCTCTGCGCCACTTGCATCTGCACTAGCCCCATCATCCGCCTCGGTCTCAGTGCCTTCAGCTCCGCTTGTGCCTTCAGCTCCGGAGCCTTCAGGGTTGTTGCCTGATGCGTTCTCATCAGCGTCAGATGTTGCACTGGAGCTTGTGTCTGTTGCCGGTGTTTGCGAGGTAACATCTTCAATGGAGTTTGATATCAGGGTGTTGCTTGCTGATGCGATCAATTCCATATTGTATATCTTGATGCTGTTGCCTTCACCGCGTAGGTGATAAACAATGACATCATCGCGCTGATCTAATATGCCTCCTCCGGCTAATGTATACGTTGCTTGAGTTACCAAGAAATAGTTGCTGCCCGCGTGCCTTAGCTCGCCAAATACCAGTCTGTGATATGCAACCTGATAACCGGCTCCCCATTCAGCAAGTTTAGCTGCGGCAGGACTGTCGGCAATGACTGAGTTATTAACAGTTGCAATCTCATCATTTAAATAACTCACCCAGTCATTGTTGAAGCGCATGACTCTTATCAGCTCGTCGTAAAAAAGCGGATTGCCGTTTGGTCCAAATGCTTTAAATTTGTTATTCTCAATTTCCTTTAAGCTTGCGGTGTTTACTATTGATAAGCTGGGATATGGCTTAGTTGCCTCGTCGCCAAAGTTGGAAAAAGTCAATATGCCGAAGTCTTGGTCATAAGCGACTTCATTTATATTTCCGTCGGTCACAATATGGCGCCCGATCACCTCTGCCGGAGCTGTGTAATAAGTTGGCCTGTCGCCTTGTGAGCTAAAGAACAAGAAGCTAAGCAGCACAATGTCAAAGGCAACAAAAGCAACTATCAAGATGATCACTATTCTTCGGAAATTAGAATTCGTGGATTTCGAAGGTTTTCTGCTGGTTGGTTTTGCAGATTTTTGTCTTGTCTTCGCATCTTTTAATTTTGCTGATCTTGATGCTTCTTTAGAAGCGCTCTTTTCAGTATCACTTACTGTATTTGTTTTGCCAGCAACACTCTCAACATTTTCTTTAGTTGTCTCTTGGCTTTTACTTTCGGTCTGCAGTACTACTACAGGAGCAACCGGCTCAACAGTTTTGTCAACAACCAAACCAGAGCTGCCGGGTTCTACAATTTGCTGAGTAACGACAACAGGTCGTGCCGGGCTCGCTGCGTTTGCAGTATTTTCGTTAGGCAGTTGAGTTGTCGCTCCTTTGCTTTGTGCAAATTCTTCCGGCGAAATGTTTCTAACAACCGGAGCGCTAATTTGAGGTGCTGTACCCCCAATGTTTTCAGCATCTACAGGGATATTCAAATCCCTTTTATCTTGTGTCATCTACTCTCTTCCAAATCTGAACAACCAAGCTCTCCCTATGCCCATTGGCGAAATTTGGTGCAAACATATAGATCACAATAGCCTGTGAACAATGATAGTAACAGAGGGAGCGATTAATCGCAATTGCAAAGTATCTAGCATATAGCAAAAGAATTCTTATAAAACCTGCTAAATATGCTTGCCTCGAACAAGTGTTCGGTGTATATTAACTATCGAACATTTGTTTGGCTACAAGAAGGCTTTTATAATAAATTAGGAGAGCAAGATGCGGGAAGAGTTGCAGTTTGAAAGTTCAGAAGGTGTTGTTCTTGAGGGGGTAAGCTTTGGGCAAAAGATACTTGCAGGTGTCGTGTCTTTCATCGTTACTGCAGTAATTATATTATTGCCATTGGTAGTTTAGACACTATCTGTATTAGAAACGCATAGATATCTTTCTTGAAACACAACATATTGTGTGGTAATCTCGTGAAGTTACCAAGAAATAGGGGTTCTATGCGTTGCGTGAATTGTGGTTACACCGAATCAAAAGTAATAGATTCTCGTCCATCTGACGATGGGCTCTCTATACGTAGACGCAGAGAGTGCTTGGAGTGTGGCACGCGCTTTACTACTTACGAACGTCAAAATGAATCTCCATTAATAGTCGTAAAAAGCGATAGGAGCTCAGAGCCATTTGATCGCACAAAGCTGCTCAGAGGACTGATGATAGCAACAGCGAAAAGAGATGTTCCGATAAGCAAGCTTGAGGCATTGATTGATGATGTTGAGGCGGAGATACGAAACGCTTTGAAAAATGAAGTACGATCAAAAGTGCTTGGCGATATGGTGCTTGCTCGACTGAAAAACATAGATGACGTTGCCTACATAAGGTTTGCCTCAGTGTATAAAGATTTCAAAGATATAGCTGAGTTCAGGTCAGCTCTCAAGGGTATGAGTTGACATGCCACATAACCCAAATCAAACTGAAGATACCCAGAGCTTTTTTGCTTCTGAGCAACAAAACGTGACTGTGCAGATAACGATGTTGGACAGCTCGATAAGCCTGCCAAGCTATCACTATCCGGGAGATGCCGGATTAGATCTTAGGTCTGCCGAGGATTGCACGCTTGAGCCTTTTGAGCGCAAGGTGATCTCCACCGGACTTAAGGTAGCGATTCCTGATGGCTTTGCAGGACTGGTGTTGCCTCGCAGCGGATTGGCTGCAAAAGCCGGGTTTTCATTAGTAAATTCACCGGGCTTGATAGACAGTCAATATCGAGGCGAGCTTTGTGTAATCGCCATTAATCTCGACGCAAAAACTCCTATCAAAATTAAAGCGGGAGACAGAATAGCTCAACTGGTCATCACTCCAGTGCCTTGTGTTAGTTTGGTAGAAGTTGATACTCTTCAAGATACAGAACGAAGTGAAAAGGGCTTTGGCAGCAGTGGGCTGGCCTAAGTATAAATAGAAAAGCGAAATAAGGAGCAGATCCATGGATTGGCAGTCTTTTTTTAGAAAGAACCTTGAGCAAGTAGATACATATCAACCGGGACTTCGCGAAGATCAGGTTTGGGAGTTTGTGGAGGCCGACAAGATTTATAAGCTTTCTTCAAATGAGAGTCCATCAAGCACCACCATTTCCTTCGGCTTTAGAAGCTATACAAGAAAGACTTGTTTTACTAAATGAGTATCCGGATGGATCTTCTTATGAGTTAACACAGTGCTTGTCTAAGCACTATGGCATCGCTTCCGAACAGATTATGATCGGCAATGGGTCAAACGAGTTGGTAGATCTTATCGCCGCAACTTGCTTAAATCCCGGTGACAATGCGGTGTATCCCTGGCCATCGTTTGTAGTTTATCGCTCATCAACACTTATCCAAGATGCTGAATGTAGAGAGATACCACTTAAAGGCACCGGACAATTGGATCTGAGCGCCATGCTTGGCGCGATTGATGAGCGCACAAAGATCGTTTATATCTGTACACCTAACAACCCGACCGGGGCAGTCGTTAGCGATGTAGAGTTTAAGGACTTTTTGGATAAAGTGCCAAGCCACGTTTTGGTAGTGATGGATGCTGCTTACGAAGAGTTTATCAGCGACGAGAGCGCTGTGGGGCCACTAAAGTATTACGATGGAGTGCGACCATATGTGGTACTGCGCACTTTCTCCAAAATGTATGCCCTTGCCGGATTGCGCTGCGGTTACGGATTCGCACCGGCTAAGTTTGTAGAAGTGCTCAACAAAGTGCGCGAGCCGTTTAATGCAAATACCCTGGCACAAGCAGCGGCGATAGCAAGTATTCGAGACACCGAAGAATTGAAAGAACGTGCGGCGCTAAATGCGCTCAACAGAGTTAGGCTAGAAAACTGCTTTGAGAAGTTGGGGCTCAACTACGTACCGTCTCAAGCAAATTTTGTATGGGTAGAAGTGCCCGATCCCCAGAGCACATTTAATGAGTTGCTCAAGCGAGGCGTGATTGTGCGTTCGTTTCCCGGTGCCGGTGGTCTTCGTGTTGGTGTAGGAGATAACGAGGGTACAAACGCAACAATAGCTGCCTTTGGCGAATTATTCGGGTAATATGTACGAGATAAACGCATCGCTCAAACGGAGAAGAAATGCAATCTAGTTTTTCATCAATACTAATCATTGGCGTGGGGCTGATCGGCGGCTCTATTGCTGCTGCTTTGAAGTCACCGGAGATAGAGTCTAGTACCCTCAAGGTATACGGTATTGACATTGATCAAAAAGCGATCTACGGGGCTCTGTCAAAAAGGTTTATAGATGAAGGACTAATTATCGGCACAGATGACGCTCGCATTGACGAGCTTTTAAACGATTCAGCAGTCGATCTGATAATTTTAGCTGTACCTGTATCCGCTGCTCCTGAGTGGTTTAAGCGAATCGAAGCCAGTAACTACATTGGTGCTATCACAGATGTTGCATCCACAAAAGGTGTTTTAACCGAGCAAGCAGCTGCACTTTTATCAGACACTTCGCGCTTTATCCCGGGACATCCTATGGCCGGAAGCGAAGTTAACGGAATAGAGGGTGCACGCGCTACGCTATTTCAAAATGCTCATTGGATACTCTGTCCGGACGAGACATCGGATCCGGAGATATTTACCAAGCTTCATGATTTTGTAACAATGCTGGGTGCCCGAAGCATAACATTGTCGCGCGAAGAGCATGATGAGACCATCGCTGTTGTAAGCCATGTACCGCATATGGTGGCAAGTGCCTTAGTGCAATTGGCCGGTGCACACGCAAAAGACAAGCAGGAAATATTTCATTTGGCTGCGGGAGGCTTTAAGGACACAACACGCATTGCTGCGGGATCTGCAGAGCTTTGGAGCGGCATTGCCATGGATAATCGCGCGGCGCTTGCTAAGGGTCTCTCGGAGATTAAACAAATAATAACCGATATTGAGCAGTCATTAGAGAAAAGCGATTCACGTGGCTTAACGCAGCTGCTTGATGAGGCAGCGCAACTGCGCTCATCGATTCCGGCTACTTGGGTGCCGGATTCTACTCGTCTTGTTGAGGTGCGTATTCCGATGGCTAATCATTCCGGTGTAATTGCGCAGGTGACAAGCTTTGCGGCAAAAGCCGCCTGCAATATTCAGTCAATCGATATCGACCACATAAATGAAGCCACCGCTATCTTAGAGCTGATACTTACAGACGAGGGCGACAAAGGCAAGTTTATGAGTATGCTGATCGAGGGTGGATTTGACGTTTCCTTTAAACCATTAGGTTATGGTGTTTAGTGAATAAAGCAAGACAGGCAACAACATGTAAGTATAAAACTTACAGCCGACAATAGATTGAAAGGTCGGTGATATAAATGGCATCTCCACTTAATGGCAGACTTCGTGTTCCCAGCGATAAGTCGCTGTCGCATCGCGTTGCATTGTTCTCGGCAATGGCTGAGGGAACTTCCAATTTTTTAAACCTTTTAGATTCGCTAGATGTTAGATCAACGTTAGCGGCTATTGAAGTTTTGGGCGCAAAGGTAGAACTTGACGAAGACAACGACAAAAACGGTTTGTGTGGAAGAATTACCGGATGGGGCAGTACCGGACCAAAGCTTTCTGATAGCGAAAGACTAGGCAGTGATGATCCGGCAGAAACAATTGGCAGCGGCAACAAGTTACAATGCGGAAATTCCGGCACAACGGCTCGGCTGTTGCTTGGAGTGCTTGGCGGTTACGACATAACTGTAACCCTAGAGGGTGATGATTCGTTGTCAAGGCGACCAATGAGTCGCGTTACCGATCCTCTTTCTTTGATGGGCGCAAACTTTGAGCCTTCCGCTCATTTGCCAATAAAAGTTATTGGCTGCAAGGAGTTAACTGCAATAACTTACGAAAGTCTTGTGGCATCCGCGCAGGTTAAAAGTGCAATTTTGCTTGCCGGGATTAACGCCAACGGCATTACCACAGTAAGCGAGCCGCACAAAAGCCGCGATCATACAGAGCTAATGCTACCGGCCTTTGGTGCTAAGCTTGAAGTATACGAAAACCAAGTAAGTATAGAGGGAGGTCAGCAGCTAAAAGCATGTGATTGTAGCGTTCCTGCCGATCCTTCTTCAGCAGCTTTCTTGTTGGTTTCTGCTGCAATGATTCCGGGAAGCGAAATACTGGTCGAAGATGTTTTGCTTAATCCCACTCGTGGTGGCTTTTTATTGGTAATGCAGCGCATGGGAGTTGACATTGCTGTTAACGAAAATCCGGATGCAAGCATTGGTGCTGAAGTCTGCGGCGATATTACTGTTAAGTACAACGAAAGACTTGTGGCAACTACGGTAGAGGCTCATGAAATAGCTTCGCTTATAGACGAAATACCGATACTCGCTTTGCTTGCTGCAACTGCCAAAGGCGAGACGGTGTTTAAGCAGGTAAGCGAACTTAGGGTTAAAGAGTCCGATCGTTTACTGGCGATAATTAACGGTCTTAAGGCTCTGGGAATCGAGGCTTGGACAAACGATGACGACTTGCATATTGTTGGCGGCGAGATTCAACCATGTGCGCAAGTTTTTGAAACGCATGGCGATCATCGCCTGGCAATGACTTGGTCGATCGCATCGCGCGCCTTTGATCTGAATTTGAACATTGCCGATATTGAGTGTGTTGCAGTTAGTTATCCGGGTTTCTTTGCCGACCTCATACGTTTATCATAGACGAAAACACTTTTGAGAGGATCAAAATGATAATTGCGATCGATGGGCCAGCAGGCTCAGGAAAGTCAACGGTTGCCAAATTGGTAGCTCGCGAGCTTGGCTTTGGCTATCTCGATACCGGAGCAATGTATCGAGCAGTTGCCCAACGCGCCATCGAGGACAAAATTGATCTGAGTGAGCCGTTGTCTGAAGCTAGTCAGGCGGCAATTCGCTACATAGCCAAAACCGAAACGATCGAGTTTGGTTTTACTGATGGAGAACCACTGCCGTCAGTTGTGATGATATCCAATAAAGATGTGACAAAGCAAATCAGAACTCCAGAGGTAGACAAAGCGGTATCTCCGGTATCGGCTGATCCGGGAGTGCGAGAAGCCTTAACAGAGCAGCAACGTGTTATTGGCTACTCACGCGACACTGTAATGGAAGGTCGTGACATTGGCACAGTGGTATTTCCGGACGCGGACTGTAAGGTCTTTCTCACCGCCAGTGCCGAGGAACGCGCACGCAGACGCTCGCTGCAAAATGCTGCCAAGGTTGGTAGAGACAGTGTTACTGAAGAGGAATATGCGGCGGTTTTGGCAGACATCCAGCGTCGAGACGCATACGATTCATCAAGAGAACACGCTCCTTTAGCTGCGGCGGCAGATGCCTGGGAGTTGGATTCAACTGATATGTCGATAGAAGATGTTGTTGGTGCCATTGTTGAGCGCGTTAAGCAAAAGCAGCAAGCATAAAAGCATCTCTTAAGGACACTTATGAAGCCCATAGATTATTTTTACGATACTCCAAGCTCCGGTGAAGGACATTTTCCGCAAAAGTTCTGTACATTTTTTGCCGGGCTGGTCAAGGTAATCATAAAACCAATGTTTCGCTTTAAGGCATATAATCATGAAAATATTGAGTCGCTTGAAGAGGGCAGCGGGTTTATCGTTGTTGGTAACCACACATCGTATCTGGATCCGGTCTTTGTGATGGCGGCTTTGCGGCCCAAGCCAATAAGATACATCGCCAAAGAAGAGTTCTTGGAATTCAACTCAATAATCCGACGTCTTGCCGCGTGGGTAGGAGTGTTTCCCGTGAAGCGCAACAGCGCTGATATGTCAGCCATAAAGCGTGCAGTGCGTATGCTCAAACGCGGAGAGCCGGTTGGAATATTTCCGGAGGGCACACGCATTAGATCCGCAGATCAAGTGGTTAAATACCACGAGGGTGTGGCGTTTATCTCCCAGCTGTCAAAGGTGTCGGTAGTTCCGGCAAGGATTTGGAACGCCGATAAGATCATGCCAAAAGGATCAAGGTTCTTTCGCTTACCAAAAGTCTCACTTTGCTTTGGCAATCCAATGTCAATCGAAGACGAACCGTTTGCCTCGCTACCTAAAAACGAGAGACATAAAGCTTTTACCAAAGCGGTTATGGAGCAGGTGTATTCCTTGGAGTTGCCGGGGTAATTGATACCAAATTACCGATGGATCATATAGCCACAATGCTGGAGTTTCTGCAATACCTCTGTCAAGTTTGCGCTGATGCGGTTGTTGTACCTGAGAATGTAAGTATTAACGAGGAGACTTACCAACAGTTCTACGACCACTTCTTCTCGGCGTTTTCAAAAAACCTGGCGCGAGCTGTACAAGAGCAATCAGAGATTGGGTTTTACAAAGCTGCAGCTAGGGTGCTGGAACTTGTGTAGTTGGTTT
>QMCD01000141.1_pt1 | contig 57621 bp, 46 predicted proteins | sample 1821841 | NCBI WGS metagenome assembly QMCD01 (sample SAMN01991225, study PRJNA193472) | Termite gut metagenome, whole genome shotgun sequencing project. | isolation source: worker | host: Macrotermes natalensis
GCAGCCTAACCAGCCGCGACCCAATCAGCCGCAGCCTAATCAGCCGCAGCCTAACCAGCCGATGCCTAATCAGCCGCGACCCAATCAGCCGCAGCCTAATCAGCCGCGACCCAACCAGCCGATGCCTAATCAGCCGCGACCCAATCAGCCGCAGCCTAACCAGCCGCGACCCAATCAGCCGATGCCTAATCAGCCGCAGCCTAACCAGCCGCAGCCCAATCAGCCGCGACCCAATCAGCCGCGACCCAATCAGCCGCAGCCTAATCAGCAGTGGTCCAACCAGCCGCGATCCAACCAGTCTTGGTCCAACCAGCCGGCGCCCGGTCAATCTATGTCCAGCCAGATCAACCGGATGATGGCGGATCAAACGGCATCTGGCGCAATGTATAACCAAACGGCATCTGACTGGATGTCAACTAACCCGGCTTATTTTGGCAGATCAATGAGCGGATATCAATATGATTCCTGCGGGCAGGCAGGATCTTGTGGTTCTCAGGACAGTGACTACTACGTCACATATTACGAATATCCTTTCATAGAATACATTCCGCCCGAGGATGACGGTTATGGACCGCCTATGACCAATCAGCTTCTTGACGATATGCGGCGGGCATGGTCTGACCATGTCTGGTGGATGCGCATGCTCCTGATCAGCCTGACAGAAAACCTAGACGACCTGAGCACGGTAAGAGCTAGGACAATGAAGAATCCGCAGGAAATAGCCAATATCTTTTTACCTTATTTCTCTGAAGAATCCGCAAAAGGAATAGCCAATTTACTTACCGAGCATCTGCAGATCGGTTCCAATATGATTGTGGCGCTGCGCGACAATAAGCTGGATGAGGCCAGGAACCTGAATACTCAGTGGCATGAAAATGCCGCTGCCATGGCAGAAGCGCTTTCCACCATGAATCCTAATTATGACAGGCAGGAACTGCAGAACATGCTTGAACAGCATCTGAATACCACCGCCAAGGAAATTAATGCCCGCATTGCCGACGATTATACGGCAGATATAGCGGCTTTTGACCTTGTCAGAAAAGGCGCAGAAGAAATGGCGGACTATCTGGCTAATGGAATTGTACAATAACATAAATCTATGATATAATTTCGGAGAAAACGTCTGTGGCCGGCTTGCCGGCCAAAGCTTAAAAGAATGGAGCAAAACATGTCACACAACACACAGAAGAAATTAGCGGCGATCAATGACCTGACCGGGTTCGGCAGATGTGCGCTTACCGTTTCCCTGCCCATTATTTCCCATATGAAAATACAGTGCTGCCCGCTGCCCACCTCCATCCTGTCCAATCACACAGGATATCCTCATTATAGCTTTTTTGACTGTACCGGTCTGATCCCAGATTATATGGAAAACTGGAAAAAGCTGTATCTCAAATTTGAAGGGATCATGAGCGGCTTCCTAGGCTCGGTCGATCAGATAGCCATGGTGGAAGAATTCATTAGCCGCTTCCGCACCAGACGGACCAAGGTAATCGTAGATCCGATCATGGGGGACCATGGCAAGCTGTATGCCACCTATACCGAAGAAATGTGCATGGAAATGCGTCGGCTGGTGTCCTTGGCGGACATCATAACTCCCAATGTTACCGAGTGCTGCAAACTGACAGACGTACCATATAAAGAAAAGGGCTGGAAAAAGAAAGAACTGCTGGGCATGGCGGAAAAGCTCTGCGGCATGGGGCCGGAAAAAATCGTGATTACCGGCATCGTACAAGGAAGCTTCATAGCAAACTATGTCTACGAGAAAGATAAGCCCCCGCGCCTGCTGCGTACTCACAAAGCCGGTACCGAGCGTTTCGGCACGGGGGATGTATTTGCTGCCGTCATTGCCGCCGACGCGGTCAACGGTGTCAGCTTCGAACGTTCGGTAAAAAAAGCCTCCGATTTCGTCAAAAAAACCATCCTCAAATCCATTGAAATGGATATTCCCAAGACCGACGGCGTATGCTTTGAAGAGCTGATCCACACGTTGCGGGTCAACTGACGGATGAAGACAGGATTTCAATTAGGTTATCTGTAAATTATTGACAATATATTACAATTACATTAATTGTAATATATTCGTGTATTTACGGCAATAATAAGAGATAGAACGGAATGTTATGGGCATTGCTTAAAAGTGTAAAGCCTGTCAGAGGGGCTGACAGGCTCTACGAGGGGAGTATAAATAATTAATATAAGGGTCCGTAAATAGAGAAGATGAAGGGGTATCTCTATTTACAAATCCCATTATATTACATAATATAACAAAAAGCAATATACCAAAGTGACAAAGTATTGTAGCTTTCGCGCATGAAATATGTGCAATTTTTCCAGAAATTGCAGTTTAAATGTTTTTAAAAAAACATAAATAAAATTATGTATAATTCCTATAAAAAGTGTAATACTACAAATGTAACTAAAACCTAATTTAGGAGGAATACACAATGTCTAAAAACGATTATAGTCAAAACAGCGACAACAAAAACCAGGAGAAACAGAAGAACAGCTCAAACTACAATAACTCAAGCTCTAACAGCTCAAGCTCCAACAACTCAAGTTCTAATTCCAGCAGCAATAAGAAGAGCAGCAACAGCAGCGATTACTAAGAGCCACACTGGTTACTGGAAAGAACCAAGACTAAAATGAATCAAGAGAAGAGGCACCTGTGAAGGTGCTTCTTTTAATATCCTAATATCCAGTAATTAATGGCGATTTATTTTAAAGGCCATCTCTCAGACCGCCATTCATCGGCTTCAAGGCAGCGAAATTAATTCAAAATATCCGCTTGTATTGCCAAAGGAATAAAGATATAATACATGTATTACGTTTATTATATGCTATTACATATATGCTATTACATACAGTGGAGCCGGCGTGAAGAGATATGAGCTGATAGTACCCTGTCATTTTGGTCTGGAGACGGTACTGAAAAGAGAAATTACGGACCTTGGTTATGATATTACCTGTGCGGAGGATGGACGCATCACTTTTTTGGGGGATGAAGAAGCCGTCTGCCGCGCCAACCTGTTTGTGCGATCGGGAGAGCGTGTCTTGATTAAGATAGGCCGCTTTCACGCGGAAACTTTCGAAGAGCTTTTTCAAGGTACTAGGGCGCTTCCGTGGGAGGAATTCATTCCGGCCGACGGGCGTTTCTGGGTAGCGAAAGCCGCCAGCATCAAAAGCAGGCTGTTCAGTCCGTCGGATATTCAGTCTATTATGAAAAAAGCCATGGTCGAGCGCCTTAAAACACATTATCGCACGGAGTGGTTCCGAGAGGACGGTGATCCCTTTCCGGTCAGGGTTTTCCTGATGAAGGACGAGGTGACGGTAGCTCTTGATACAACTGGGGAATCCCTGCATAAACGCGGCTATCGGAAGCTTACGGCCAAAGCCCCGATTGCCGAGAACCTAGCGGCGGCGCTGATTATGATGACGCCGTGGCAGCATGACCGGATCTTGGTGGATCCATTTTGCGGCAGCGGGACGTTTCCTATTGAAGCGGCGATGATGGCGGCGGGAATGGCACCGGGGATGCAGCGCTCTTTTACGGCGGAAAGCTGGACACATCTGATCCCAAAGCAGCAGTGGTACGATGCCGTGGAAGAAGCCCAGGAGCTGGTTGACCTGACGGCCGCCGGCGATATCCAGGGTTATGACGCCGATGAGAAGATGGTGGCGGCAGCTAGGGAAAACGCCCGTCTTGCGGGAGTGGACAAGCTGATCCATTTTCAAAGAAGGAGTGTGTCAGAGCTGAGCCATGCCAAAAAATACGGCTTTATCGTCACCAATCCGCCTTATGGCGAGCGGATCGAGGAAAAGGCGGATTTGCCCGCTGTTTACGGAACGTTGGGTGAGCGTTTCCGGGAGCTGGACGCGTGGTCGCTTTATGTGATTACCGCATATGAGCAGGCGGAACGGGATATGAAGCTTAAGGCGGCCAAGAACCGGAAGATATATAACGGGATGATGAAGACCTATTTTTATCAGTTCCCCGGCCCTAAGCCGCCGCCGCGGAAACCGCGGCCGGCCGGTTATCAAGGAGATAATGGATGAACCTGAGTTTGATGAAGAAAACAGCGATATACAGCACGCTTTTTTCCGGGGCCGCCCTGTTCACGGTGTTTTATCTGGCCGGCGGCCGGGCAGCTGCCACAGAGGATATTGCGCAGGTTGAAGTGCAGCAATATGCGCAGGGGGATATCGGCTATAGTGAGCCGGGGCTTGATAGCGGCAGCGGGTTTGCCGGTGCCGGAGAGGACAATTCCCTGACCTTTGAGCTGGGCTCTGCCGATACCAATTATCTGTGCATTCCCTTGCCGGCCGGAACGGCGGCGGATTCCGTAACGATCGAAAACCATTATATGGACAATGAAATGTGGATTGCTTTAAGCGGCACCACCGGGGATTTTTATAAAACAGCGGCTATTTCCGGGAATCGCCAGCATATCGAGGGGGGGACCTATGAGCAGGCGGCGGCCGGAACGGTACTGAAATTTTCTTTAAATAACATCTACGAGTGCCGGAGTATACTAGAAAATAATGCGCTATATGTTGAATTTATTGCCCCGCGGGAAATATATGACAGGATTGTCGTAATAGACCCGGCTTTCGGCGGTGCCATGCCGGGACGGGAAAGCGGCGGCCTGAAGGAAAAAGAAATCACCCTTGCCATAGCCCAGAAGCTAAAGGAAAAGTTGGACGAGACCGATATCAAAGTATATTATACGCGGATGGATGACAATAATCCGACCGAAGAGCAGCGGGTCAAAATAGCCAATAACACCAAAGCCGATATGCTGATCCGGATCGAGGCCAATGCGGACGATGACAGCATGATGCGCGGAACTACCGCCGTCTATAACGAAAGCTTTTTTATCCCCAGATTCGGCAGCATAGAGCTGGCCGATATCCTGGAAAAAGAAGTGGTATCCATCATAAAAGGCAAAGCGGTGGGACTGACGGCGGCCACTGAGGCGGATTATGTGGTGCGGGAGGCAACGGTCCCGGCGGCAGCGATAAAGGTCGGCTACCTGACCAATGCCCAGGAAGCCATCTTGCTGCAGAGGGAAGATTACATCGATAAGATAGCCGCGGGTATTTTTCAAGCGATCGAAACGATCTATGCCGGGCAGGAGCAGGTTTAAGCATTTACATATATTATTCGGAGGAAGCCATGCAGATTATATTTGCTACCGCTAACAGGAATAAGCTGCGGGAGATAGAAGACATCTTAAAAGAGTTTAAGGTAAAGGCAATATCCATGCGGGAGGCCGGAATAGACTTGGACATCGATGAGAACGGGAGCACCTTCTTAGAAAACGCGGTGATCAAGGCCCAAGCGGCAGCGGCGGCGGCAGCGGCAATGCCGGAAGCCATCGTCCTAGCGGACGATTCCGGTCTGGAGATCGATTATCTGAATAAAGAGCCGGGCATCTATTCGTCACGTTATATGGGAGAGGATACTTCTTATCATATTAAAAACCAGAATCTGATTGACAGGCTGGCGGGAGTGCCTGAGGAGTTAAGAACGGCCAGATTCGTCTGTGCCATTGCGGCGGTCTTGCCTGACGGCAGGCTGATTACTGTGCAGGGGTGTATGGAAGGGCTTATCGCTTATGAAGAAAAGGGCCTGAACGGCTTTGGTTATGATCCGATTTTCTATTTGCCTAGCTACGGCCAGACTTCCGCGGAACTGCCGGCACAAGAGAAGAATAAAATAAGTCACAGGGGACAGGCGCTCCGCGCCATGAAAAAAGAACTGGAAAGTTATCTATAAGGGTGAAAAATTGAAAATACTGATTGTAAGTGATACCCACCGTCAGAATGAAAATTATTTTAAAGTAATGGATAAGGTGGCTCCGATTGACATGGTGGTCCATTGCGGCGATGCTGAGGGAAGTGAATACATTATCGGAAAGAAGGCGGCCTGCCCGCTGGAAATCGTCCTAGGAAACAATGACTATTTTTCAGAATTGCCCCGGGAAAAGTTTTTTATGATAGGCCCTTATAAAGTATGGCTGACGCATGGGCATAACTATTATGTGACGATGGAAAACGGCTCGATCAAACGGGAGGCGATTTCCCGTGGCGCGGACATTGTGATGTACGGGCATACCCACAGGCCGGTTATCGACATCGGGAACAATATCATCGCCGTCAATCCGGGAAGCCTTACCTATCCCCGACAGGATGGCCGGAAGCCTTCCTATATCATAATGGAGATCGATGAGAAGCAGGAGGCGCATTTTACGATCAACTACCTGTAAACAGTAGAAAACAGTAGCAAATATCCATTGTTTCCATATAATATTTATGAAATTTATTGACAGGGATGATTCCTTATTATATAATAACCTTTGCGTTGCAAAAATGCGCGCAGGACGGGAAACGGGGTGTGGCTCAGCTTGGCTAGAGCGCCTGGTTTGGGACCAGGAGGTCGCAGGTTCGAATCCTGTCACCCCGACGCTTATGGGGCTGTCGCTTTTATCTACGCTCTAATTGTTTTTTTAATTAGCAGCTTTGTGGCAGTTTTAGTGGTGGTTTTAGTGGCAGTTTTATTTGGAATTAATGGCAGTTCTATTGGCAGTTTATCTGCGGGTGTAGTTCAATGGTAGAACACTAGCCTTCCAAGCTAGACACGTGGGTTCGATTCCCATCACCCGCTTGCAACAGGCATCTTGCCGACAGGGCAATGCCGATTGCGGACATGTGTTCGTAGCTCAGTCGGATAGAGCAACGGCCTTCTAAGCCGTGGGTCGGGGGTTCGAATCCCTTCGAGCACATTGGAACGAATAGTTCTGATAAAAAACGGCAGACAGGCATTGGCCGTAATTATGGTGGGTATGGCGCAGTTGGTTAGCGCGCCAGATTGTGGTTCTGGAGACCGAGGGTTCGAGTCCCTCTATCCACCCTTGACCAGGGGAATTGCCCTTATGGGCAGGCTTGGTGCAATAATGGGCTATCGCCAAGCGGTAAGGCACAGGACTTTGACTCCTGCAGTCGCTGGTTCAAATCCAGCTAGCCGGCGTGTAGCTCAGTCGGTAGAGCACTTGACTTTTAATCAAGTTGTCCGGGGTTCGAACCCCCGCACGCTCATTTATCTATATGTCTTTGTCATTCATAGGTGTCTGTCGCTCAGGTGCTTCTTTCTATAATGATTCTTACTAATGACCCTTATTTATCAATCATGGTAATAGCAAATTTTTATTATAATTTTGGCAATTTAGTGCAGTTGTCACTTGACTTAATTGATATTATTGTGTAAAATGTTCATAGACATCAAAAATGAAGTGTGAATATTCGTTATTATGTACAGCGCTTTGTTTATCTGATGAAATAAGTGAACAAAGAGGAGGGACATTATTGAATGAATAGTAACAAACCAGGCAGCTTGGCCTACAAGTTTATGACACAGAAAAAGACTCTTGCACTTACGCTCATGGTTCTGCCAGGAGCGCTCTGGCTTCTGATGATACGTTATCTTCCCATGTTCGGTATTGTTTTGGCTTTTAAGGATTATAAGATGCCCAATGCACGTTTCGTAAAAACCGATGGGTACATAGCCGATATTTTTAGCAGGGAATGGACGGGTCTCAAGAATTTCACTTTTTTATTTGATAATCCCATGACCGGCCGGTTTATCAGGAACACGTTGCTTTACAATCTCGCTTTCATCATCTTGGGGATGCTGATAGCGGTTACGTTTGCAATCCTGAGCAATGAGATTACCAATCGGTTTGCAGCCAAGACCTATCAGACCTTTATGTTTTTCCCTTACTTTATTTCGTGGATCGTGGTAAGTTACTTCCTGTTTGCTTTTATTGAACCCAAGAACGGGTTGATCGACCCAGCTATATTCGGGCTGAGGAACTTCTATCATGAACCGGCACCGTGGCCGTTTATCATGGTCTTTTCCAATATATGGAAGCTGACCGGATATTCCTGTATTATTTATACGGCGGCCATCGCGGGTATAGATTCTACGTTATATGAAGCGGCCAGTATAGACGGCGCTACCAAGTGGAAACAAGTTCTGCATGTCACGCTTCCGCATTTGCGTACTATTATCATCATATTATTTATTATGAACATCGGCCGTATCTTCAATTCTGATTTCGGACAGTTCTGGGCACTGCCGCAGGAAGGCGGTCAGGGTACCGTGCCTTACGTCACGGAAGTCGTGGATACTTTTGTTTACCGGCTGTTCAGCACTTCGACGAATATCGGGCAGTCAACCGCAGTCAGTTTTCTGCAGAATCTGATCGGATTTGTTTGTATTATGTCAGTCAATACCTTTGTGCGTAGGGTTGATAATGATAGTGCTTTATTTTAAGGAGGCGTGGATATGAGTAGAACTAAAAAGATTTCAGAAAAAAGCCGTTTAACCAGTGTCGGTCCGGTGGGTCAGACGTTAATACATATACTGATCGGCGGATTTGCCCTGATGTGCATCATACCTTTTATATTTATAGTAATCATTTCGTTTACAAGCGAAAGTGCTATCAGGGAATACGGATATTCGTTTTTCCCCAAGGAGCTCACTCTCGAAGCTTATGATAGTATATTTGTTATCGGTAAGCAGTTATGGATTTCCTTGTTCAACAGCGTATTTATTACCGTAGTCGGAACTGTTGTCGCCACGCTTGTCTGCGGCATGTATTCCTACGCGCTTTTCAGGCCGGATTATAAGTTCCGCCGGGTCTTTACTTTCTTTAGCTTTTTTACCACGCTTTTTGGCGGCGGCCTTGCCCCGACGGTAGTTGTCTGTAAGCATATCTTGGGGATGAGCAACAATTACTGGGCTTTGATCATTCCTTTGCTGGTCAATCCTTTCAACATAATTGTTATGCGAAGTTTCTTCCAGTCCAGTGTTCCCTTTGAGATCCTGGAAGCGGCTAGGGTAGACGGCGCTGGCGAATGGCGGACGCTCTTTGGTATCGTTGTGCCTATTTCCAAACCAGGTATTGCCACCATAGCCCTGATGAATATGCTGGCCTATTGGAATGAGTGGTTCATACCGCAGCTTTATATAACGGATGACAACCTGATCCCGCTACAGTATCTATTGGTGCAGATGCAGAGAAATGCGCAGATGATGGCGATAAATGCCGGCATGCCCAGCGTGGATATCAGCAATATGCCGACATTGAATCTTCGTATGGCCTTGTGTGTGCTGATTGTAGTTCCGATTGCCTTTGCCTATCCGTTCTTCCAGAGATATATCGTTGCAGGCCTTACGGTCGGATCGGTCAAAGGATAACGAAAGCACGGCGGATCAGCGGATTAAAGCACTTTTTGTACAAAATAATTTGTTAGATATCCAATTTTTTCAAATTATTACTTGTATTTATGTACAAAATATTATATAATGCATTTTAACGTGGGTAATTTCGGTTTAGGGTAACATCGGCGCGAGCCGTTTTACAAAATAAATCATATAACAGGAGGTAAGTTATGAAAAAGGTTTTATCATTAGTACTGGCTTTTGTTCTGTGCTTCACATTAGCTGCCTGCGGCGGCGATGCTGACACGACAACAGAAACAGATACCAGCACTGACACCAACACTACTACAGAAGCAGAGACGGAACCCGAAGTGGAACCGGAACCGGAACCGGAACCTGCTGCCGACGAATTTAGCGGCGACGTTACGCTGGAAGTTATGTTGATGCCTTCAGCCGACGTGAATCCGGATACGACTGCCCAAGTTGTTGAAGTGGTGAATGCACGTCTTGCCGAACTTAATTATGAGTTCAAGATTAACATCACATGGTCCGGTGTTGGCTGGGCTTTCGATGACCTGAATCTCGCACTTCAGACCGGTGATGCACCTGACATCATTCCGGCACATGCTTGGTCAGGAACCGTCAACTATCTGGTAGGAGCACAGAGCGGACAGTATCTGCGTCTGGACAATCCGGAAAATAATCTTCTTGAGAAATACGGTTCTTCACTTTATGCCAATGCTATCCCGATGATCATAGAAGCCGCTACGGTTAACGGTGATCAGGGTGAAGGTATCTACGGCTACATCATTGAGAAAGATGCTGTTTCACAGCTTGGCTATCTTGTAAACGTTACTGCTTTAGAAGAACTTGGCTTTACCTTAGCTGATTTCAATCCCGATGACTTGGCTTCTTGGGAACCGTTGTTACAGGCTTATGTTGATGCCACCGGTGGCTACCCTCTTAACGTTGAAGCAGAAGTTTTAGACCGTACCGTTAACCACATTATCTATATCAACAATACCATTGGACCGCTGGGCGTTCAGTTTGATAATGCCAATCCGGCTGGAACGGATATTAATATTATCAACCGTTATGCAAGCAGCACCTACCAAGATTTCATCGCTACCATGAACGGCTACTATGATGCTGGATTTGTTGATCCTGATCAGGGCGTTCCTGGAGAAGTATCAGCTACTTCGGTTGCTAACCGTCGTATCAACGGTGATTTCCTCATTTCCACTTATGTATACGCTCCTGGTGCTGAACTTGCCGTTCAACAGAGCGCTTCTGAAGCACAGGGCAAAGATGTTCAAATCGCTTGGGTTCCCGGATGGTCAAAACCGATCGCTACGATCGAAAGTGCCCAGGGTTCTGGTCTTGCCGTATACTCCGGCACAGATTATGCTCCTGAAGCTGTAACTTTCCTCAACCTGCTTGCATCTGACGAACAGATCGGCAATTACCTCGCTGAAGGCGTTGAAGGCGTCACCTTTGAAGTCAGAGATGGTATTGCATGGCGAATCGGCGATCGTGGTGGCTGGAATATGTGGCGTTATGGTGTGGTTGGTGCCTCATCTGCTGCTAGCCCGCTGGGCGATGTTGAACCTCAAGGAAACGAATGGGTTAACTTCCAGGCATTCAATGGTTCTGCAGATCTCGTAAGCTTTGGTCTGTTCGATGCCTCATCTGTTGAAACAGAAAATGCCGCTTGTATGGCAACCATTGATAAATATGCTATTCCGCTTGGATCAGGCGCACTTGATCCTTCCGAGTATGATGCATTTATGGAAGAACTTGCTTCTGTAGGCGTTGACTCTGTTGTCGAAACTGCACAGCTTCAGTTCGAAGAGTTTAAGGCTAACTAAGACTAATTAAGATTAGCGTAAGCTGGTAATAAGAAAATAAGGCGGGACTTTAAGCGTGGATGCGCGGAAAGTTCCGCTTTTTATTTTGCTAAAACATAATTTACGTCACTTTCCGCCATACTATAGCTATAAGAAAGGAGACCTCCATCTATGGCTGTAGCAAAGAAAACAACGATATCCTTTGGGCTGGTATCCATCCCCATTGCCATGTATACCGCTGTGCAGGACAACGACATCCATTTCAATCAGATCCATAAAGAAGATAATGCGCGGATCCGCTATAAAAAAGTATGCGGCCACTGTAACAAGGAAGTCACGCAGGATGACATCATCAAGGGATATGAATATGAGAAAGACCGATATGTCACCGTAACCGACGAAGAGATTGAGAGGATCAAGACAGAAAAGGAAAAATCCATCCAGATCCTCCACTTTGCCAATCTCAACCAGATTTCCCCCATCTATTATGACAAGTCTTACCATGTCCTGCCGGATAAAGGTGGCGACAAGGCCTTTGAGCTGTTCCGGCAGGCATTGATGGAGCAGCAGAAGATAGCCATCGGCAAGACCGTAATGGGCAGCAATGAAACCCTTCTGGCCGTCATCCCTAGGGAAGAGGGCGTTATCATCCAGACCATGTATTATGAGGACGAGATCAAGGAAATCCCCAAGTCCTATCAGAAGCCGGAGATCAAGGAGCAGGAACTGTCCATGGCCATGACCTTGATTGATTCCATGGATACGCCCTTTGACCCGGAGCAGTACCATGATGAATATCAGCAAAAACTCCGACAGCTGCTGGAAGATAAGATAGCAGGACGGGAGATCGTATCGCCGGAAGGAACTGACAAAGGCAATATTATCGACCTGATGGACGCACTGAAGCAAAGCATTGAACAGAATAAGAAACCGGCCAAGCGCGGCCGTAAAAAGGTCAGCGGAGAGTAAAAAGGATAAATGGGACTATTTGAAGATAAGGATATCAAGCCGATGCTGATCGGGGAGACCGGTGAACCCTTTGACCATCCGGACTATATCTATGAGCTGAAACTGGACGGGGAGCGATGCCTTGCCTACCTTGACCGCAGCGGCACGGAACTTAGGAACAAGCGCAATTTAAGGATGCTTCCCAAGGTGCCGGAGCTGGCGGATATCCATAAACAGGCCAAAAAGATATGCATCCTGGACGGGGAGCTGATCATCGTCAGGAACGGAATGCCGGATTTTCATGCAATCCAGCGCCGCAGCCTGATGTCCGACAAGTTCAAGATTGGGCTGGCCGCCAAAAAGCATCCGGCAACTTTCACGGCGTTTGATATCCTTTATTACGACGGAAAACCCGTAATGGACAGGCCGCTGACGGAACGGCGCAAGCTGCTGGAGCAGGCATTTCAGGAAAACGAACGGCTGGCACTTTCCCGCTATATTGAACAGGAAGGAACCCGTTTTTTTCAGCTGGCCAAAGAAATGAACCTTGAGGGCATCGTAGCCAAGCAGAAAGACAGCCGCTATCACCCAGACACCAGGACAAAAGAATGGATTAAGATAAAGTTTATGAAAGATGCCGATTTTGTGGTATGCGGCTATATCATCAAGGAAAATGCCGATCGGAATACAGCCAGTCTCATCCTTGGTCTTTATGATGATCAGCAGTTGGTCTATCAGGGACATGTGACGATCGGGTTGGCCAGAGACGAATTTGCCCAGGTAACGGCACAAGAAAAAGACGACGGCCTGTCTCTGGATAAGAAAGAAAAAGATGCCATATATATCGAGCCGCGGCTGGTATGTACGGTCGCTTACATGGAACGGCTTCAAAAGGGCGGCCTGCGCCATGCCGTATTCAAAGGGCTGCGCTATGACAAAGATGTCAGAGAGTGCGGTTTCGAGCAGTTCACTTCCTATTATTCATAAAAATAGCAAAGATCGACAGCAAAAGCCCCGACAGTGACGTAAGAAGTATCCCGATATCAGCATTGAAGCCGTTGACATATAACAGCTCATTTCGGAAGATAAAGTACAGCAGGCAAAACCCGCTGATGAAGCTTCCATATAGAAACAAAATTCTCTTATTAATAGAAAGCAAAGAAAGTCTTTTCTCAAACTTTCCGCTTCCTAAGGGACTGATCCGTACTTCTGGCAAAAGAAAGCCCAGATTCATTTTCTTAGATAAAGTATTCCAGGCGCTCCTGGCAGCTTCGTAATAGATGGATTTATTGATATCCGGCCAGAAGTTCTTAGTCCCGAAACTATTTAAGACATCCGTGTCAAAAGGAATGCTGCCTAGGAAAGTAATACCATTGGCTGAGGAGCCAAAGCTCTGTTTATCTGAACGGACTTTGTTTTTTAACCGAAAAAGGTTCTTAGTTTTGTTGTCGCTGCGGAGCTGTTCGATCAGGTTGTCGGTGGTAATCATCGAGATATCATCATCCTCTTCGACACAGACCGAAAAATCACTGATTTCATGCGAGGCCGCAATCAGCTCATCATAGCCGGCCCGGCTGTCGAGGAAGATGAAGTCATAGTTATTGGGGATATTTTCTAACAAGCTGGATACAATCCGTGTCGCCTCCTCGATGCTGCACGGCATCATGTCGCGGAAGTCAAGGAGCTGATTGACATAAGCTACCGACGGCAAGACATCGAACGAGCGGTAGCGGGAGATGGATACCTTGCGCTTGGCGTTGGCGGCGCTGTTTTTTCGGTTAGGATGGCTGTTGCTGGGCAGACTGCCTTTATATTTAAAAAAGGAAGATACGGGTATTTCATGTTTTTCTGTCACTACTAAGGATTCATTTTTATGAAAGTACAGCAGCGCCGTCAGCCCCCTGACAAAGATGTCAAGATCGGCCACAAGGACAGCGGCTCCCTCATTTCCCAGCATCTCTGCGACAACGGCAGTAAAAAGTGTTTTGCCGGTTCCCCCCTTACCGCTTATGACATTAATTACGGTCCGCTTTTTTATCATTACGACCACCCTTTCTGGATAAAAAATTAATGACAATAAATAATAATGCCTGTAGTGCCAACGATACAATGATGACATTCGGCAGCATTTGTATGATGCTGTTCAAGTCAAAAAGAAGCTTCCTGACATGAATAAAATGTATGGGAATATATATCAAGGAAAACCAGATCAGACCCAGCGATATCCGCCCGTAGAAGCTCTCAAGGATCTTACGTTCCTTCTTGGAAAAGTAAGACAGGATGATGTACGACCACAGATGGCCGGAGCAACAGGCCAAAGCAACGGCAATCAGCATCAGGGGACTGCCGGCCAGCACTTTCAGCAGCTCGTTGCCAAAATTGTTTTGGATGTCGGTTGGCGGCATGGCAGTTTGTTCCCCTCCTTTTCGTTGTGATGGTATGGGATGGATAAAAGTTTGTCAGTATAATTATATAGATTTATTGGTGGTGATAGTACTGGACTTATCATGGGCGAGACTAAATCCTATAAGTATTGAAAAATTGGCGTAAATTAAAAATTATTGTACCACTTGCAGCTCATTACGTGCTACAATATATATGAATTTATGAACAACTCAAAAAATCGGTACAACCAACAGAACTCAGGTAATTGCGGTTTCAAGACTAATTCCTACAGGCCGATATGGTTTTTATGAAAGTTTCTGAGATGTGGCGGTTTGTAAATTTAATTGGTTAATGTTTCAGCAGCTTCGACGTCAGGTTCTGCCGGTAAATACTGCCAGTTCGTGATCTGTGTCTGATGGATTTTGCGCGGCTTGAATTTCACCTTATGTGTTAGGTCGATATTCCTAGTGAGCAGCACTCCTTGATTAATGTAGTTATACAGAGATCCGAGCAAAATATTAAGTTCCGGATGACTGGCCATATCATATATGGAGACTGTCACGTGATTCTGGTATATTATTAAAATATTGAACTTTAGCAGAAGTTGTATTGAAAAATGTGCATTTATGTTATTTTCTTTGAACCGTAACAAAAGTTGTAATAACGAAAATAATGAAAAAAAAATTATAGTATCAATGTGAATATATGTTATATTTAAATGTGTTGACATAAAAAATAAAAAGGTGTAAAATTATGTAAAATACTGGTAATTATATTTTATAAAGGAGGAAAATTATTTGAATGTTTTTGAACTTAAGCTAAAAGTGTACCTGTTTAAAGATATTAAGCAGGAAGAAGCATTGAATCAAGTTGCAAGTTTCATTGATGAGGTGCTTTCACAGAATGACCAATTCTTAGAACTTCATAAAAAGAATTGCTACAAAAACTACGTTTTCTGTGCACCCTATCCAATGGCACAAGGTGGTATATATGAAAGGGATAAGATATATACCATCATTATTCGGACGATCGAGAGCGATTTGGCATTGTATTTTGAGAAAAAGTTGGCTAATCATCAAAATGAAACAATGAAGGGAATTAAATATGAGGTTAGGATTATTCCCCGACATATGATTGAGAAGGTATATAGCTTGACTCCCGTACTTTTAAAAGATCCTAATGGTTATTGGAAGCAGAATATGTCTTTTGAGAAATTCGAAGAACGGCTGAAGGTGAATCTAATTAAAAAATATAATGCTTATACAGGAGACCGCCTGAATGAAGACTTCCCATTATATACAATGATAAAACTCCTAAACATAAGTCCGATTAAAATTCCTTATAAAGGAATCAGTCTCCTAGGGGATAAGATAGAATTGCAGGTTAGTGAACATCCGACGGCGCAGAAATTAATTTATATGGGTCTAGGCACCGGTTTCTGCGAATCGAATTCTCGCGGATATGGGTATGTGAATTACCAATATTGTAAGGAGGGATAAATTTGATAAAGGACTGCTTACGTATTTTTCAAAATGAGTTACAAAAGTATACGGATAAAATGGTCATTGATAATTATATTCCCAAGGATGGCACCTATTTATTAATTACCATGCATGGTGATGATTTTCTGCCTTCGGAGCCGGTAGATATTCTATATAATAAGAAAGAAGATCGGGTGGAAAATAGGACACATACTGATTATGATTATTTGCGGCAATTGGATTACTACAGTAAGCTGGTTGAAATGAACAAGCCGGTCGATCCCAAGAAAGTAATCCATTCTAACAATTACCTAACTTTTTTTGTTAAAAAAGAAAGTATAAAGGAACAAAAGGTAACCAAAGAAATCATCGGGGGATATTATGAAGTATTACTGCATCCGGAAGCTAAATATGAAAAGAAAAAGAATACTAGGGAATTGTATCGAACCGTTGAAGAAGAATTAGGCCAGCCTGATGCCTCGCTGATAAAGAAAATACACATATGGGTAGGACAGAACATAAGGGAATTAGAAGTAGATATAAAAAGAAAGGATTACCTGAAGTTGTTTTTTGTGCTTCCGGATCAGAAAAAGACGATAGACCTATATCAGAAGGAAGGGAAACGCTATCTGCTTCCTAATATTTACAATAACAATGAGTCCAACATAAATATTGATAGTTTGCTTTTTGGCTTGCCTAACAATAACGTAGGAATGAATGCAAAAAAACCATATCTGGAACACAAAACCAGAAATATCAAGGAACCCTATCTGATAAGCATGGATGAAGCACTGCTTCAGGATAAGTTCTTCGACTATTTAATGGGAAAAGCATCGACAGGCATGACACATGTATATGTGGATTTGAAAAAGGAAGAATTTATTTTTTGTAAGCCTAATGAATTTACCAACAAGTTTACTTATGGTTATTATTTGCGTATTCAAAAAGGCAAGGAGGTTGAAGTACATAATTTTGACAGCATTCCTAGATACAGTTATTATTTGGATCAAGTTTTTGAATTTAAACAAGTAATCCCGATACCGGTAAAAGTAATGGCTACATTAACGACTTCATACGGAACTAAAAATAATTTGGGCGAGATGGAAAAGATGATTGATGATGTGTTTTTTGGCAAATGGCTTGCTCATAATTATACTACCGAGCCCGGGGATCTTAATGTTAAGGATGGAGTCATAAAATACAATTTAATCAAGTCGAGAGATCGGTTATATAGCTGGTTTTATAAGGATGATCGCAGTGATATGGAGGAGTTACTTAAGACAGTATCGCTTTCTTTGATTATAAACTCTCTGGCTAACGGATATGAGTGGAGAGCTAAGCACCAGCTGAATTTACGATGGTCATTGATGGATTATTTTGCAGAAAACAATAATATGGAGGTAATTATGACAGATGTAAGAAAACAAATGCGGGAACATATCAATTGCAAACAGGACTGGTCGTTTTCGAGTGATGATGAGTACTATTACGCAGTAGGACAATTGGTTGCTTTCTACCTTTCCAGAACCAAAGCAGGGAAAAAACCGCAGTCATTTATCAATCCGTTTATTCAGGCTAAAACGGACGAGGTAATCAAAAGAAGATTGCGGCAGCTTTATCCAAAGATTAATTATGATTTGGATTTAAATGATAACTACAGGGATAGGACTCTGACCGGCCACGTATTCAGATATCAGCCAGTCAATAAGGTGAATCAGGATATGTTGATTTCCGGTTTTGCCGATCGCTCATTAGTTTATGAAAAAAAAGAGGAGGATAAATAATATGGACAAAAGAGTATATGGTGTGTTAGGTGTTTCGTCGATTATGGCAAATTGGAATGCTGACTTTTCCGGATATCCCAAAACGACTTCTACAGGGAAGACTTTTGGCAGCGATAAGGCTTTAAAATATCCAATGAAAAAAATGTGGGAAAATGAGGGGAGGAAGGTATTATATATCAAGTCCTTGCGTATGGATCAGGATGAGAAAAAAGGTGAAGTCCGCGTGATACCAAGGACATTAAAAGAGAGATATGATTATCTCTTTAACCTAGGGCAGGCCAAAGACATAAAAGATGTGAGAGAAGTCATGATTAATCTGTTTCGTGCAATAGATGTCAAAAATTTTGGGGCAACTTTTGCTGAAGCGGGTGCCAATATATCTATTACCGGTGCGGTACAGATCGGCCAAGGGTTCAATAAATATGATGAAACCGATGCTCAGGAGCAGTCTATATTATCCCCGTTCCGTGATCCTAATGCTAAGGAAAAAAGTAAAAAAAGTCAGAGCGATGAGGGCGAAGAGGCTAAGAATTCTACTTTGGGAACTAAAATAGTGAGTGACGAAGCGCATTATTTTTATCCCTTTGTGGTTAATCCCATGGCATATCAGGAGTATAAAGAGATGGGGGTTACCGAAGGTTATACGGAGGAGGATTATCGTTTATTCAAGAGCGCGGCTTTGTCATCGGCGACAGCATTTGCGACCAATGCAAAAGAAGGATGTGAAAATGAATTTGCCTTGTTTGTAGAAACACAAAGCGACTTATATCTTCCTAACCTTTCGGAATATATTACTTTTATAAAAGGTGAGGATGAAGAACCCAATCAAATATGCATTAAGTGTGGAGAATTAATAAATGAGCTGAAAGAGCAGATTCTTTCTGTAGAATTATATTATAATCCCTATTCTACGAAAATCAATACACCGGTGGTATTAGAAGGGGTAAAATATTTCAATATACTGACTCGGAAAGAGGTTTAAAATGAAAATATTAAAATTTACTATAAGTGGTGATAACGCTTTTTTTAAGAAGCCGGAAGTAAATACTTATTTTTATTTTACCTATAGCTGTATCCATAAAGTGGCTTTATTGGGGATTTTGGGGGCTATAATGGGATATGGAGGATATAGACAGACAGATAAAAAAGATTCTTACCCGGAATTCTATGAAAAGTTTAATGGTATCAAGCTTTCTGTTGTGCCAAGGTCTAAAAACGGTTATTTTGCCAAAAAGATACAGTATTTTAATAATTCAGTCGGGTACGCTTCAAAGGAGCAGGGCGGCAATTTGATTGTGAAGGAACAATGGCTGGAAAATCCTTCATGGGATATTTACATACAGGTGGTTGATGAAGCGAGCGAAAAGCTTGCCGATCAAATTCTGAAAAGAAGATGCGTGTTCATACCCTACCTAGGTAAAAATGATCATTTTGCGGACATTACCGGAGTAGAGCTGCTTGAAGGGTTGATCAATAACAATAAGTGCGGATTTATTCATAGCATAGCACCGCAGAGTTGGCTCGAACTGGACTTGGAGGAGCAGAAATATGAAATTGCCAGACCATTCAAGTATGAAGAGTACCTGCCGCTATCACTTGATGAGAAAACACATTTATATAAAACAGAGCTTTTTATATTTACTAATTTCGGTATTTTAGGGGCACAGTGTGAGATAGTTTTTGTCGATAAAAGAAATATTGTATTTTTTTAGCGATACAAAGGAGAGCATTTCATAATGAAACCACGGTTTATAAATCTGGAGGAGGTAATACGATTTCCGGGTCCGATATTTGCACATACCAAAAATGATTCACATACAGAAACACATAAAGAAACATTACAGCAGCATACTAAGCTATGTGAAAATTATTTTGTAGATATTTGTAAGGCTAGGGATTTGGAAAAGGTGTTCAATAGGCTAACGGAATCGTTTCATATAAGTGATACGGCGGTTAGTCGGGATTTATATTTTGATATGCTTTTTCACGTAATAACATTTCATGATATCGGGAAAATCAATCCGGAATTTCAGGCCGGGAAGATGGAAAACAAGCTTCCCGGCACATTTCGGATTGTGGGTCTAAAAGGAGCAAGGCACTCTTTGCTCTCGGCGGTTCTTTACTTGAATCATTTTATGGGCCGCATCGATCAATTAGATTCTGTGGGTATTGACCGCACACAAAAAGATATTTTAAGAGGATTTTGCCTGATTAATGGCTTTGTAATTGCTAAGCACCATAGCAGCATGGGAGAAATGGAAGAGTTTCTAAATGGATTTTTAGAAAATGGCCCGGCAGACAGTATAATGAATGGTATCAGGTTGGGATATGAGTTCTTAAAAGATCCAGCATATGAAAGAAGTATAAGATATCCTGATATGTGGGAAAGGTTTTCCCGAGGGTGGCAGCAGGAGGAAGCCGTATCGGTTTATACCTATACTAGGTTTCTTTATTCTGTTCTGGTGTCTTGCGATTATTATGCAACAACTGAATACGGAAATAATCTCTGTGTCAATTCTTATAAATATGATCCCGAACTGCTTGCTTTCCCAGAATTTTATGATGATGCTGAATTGCCGCAGCGTATAAGGGCATATGGAAGAAGTGAATGTAATCTGCAGGGAATTAACCGCTTGCGCAGTGACATATTTTTGGAGGCAGATAGAAGACTAAAGGAAAACTTAAGTGATAATTTGTTTTTTTTGGAAGCACCGACTGGGAGCGGTAAAAGTAATATTGCTATGAACCTGAGTTTTCAACTGCTAAGGGAAGGGTATCATAAGATTTTCTACATTTATCCATTCAATACTTTGGTTGAACAGAACTTAGTTACGTTAGGAGAAATTTTTGAAAAAGAGAGTCTGCTGTTTCAAAAGATTGTTGTTTTAAACTCCAATACACCGATTAAATGTGAAGAGAGGGATGAGGAGGAAGGAAGGGATGATAAGTATGAGCGGGCGTTATTGGACCGACAGTTTTTGAATTATCCTTTTATTCTATCTACGCATGTGAGCTTGTTTGAAATTATGTTCGGTGATAAAAGAGAAGCGGCTTTTGGGTTTGCCCAGTTACAGGACAGTATAATTGTCTTAGATGAAATCCAGAGCTATAAGAACAGTATATGGTCCGAAATTATAATATTTTTAAAAACATTTGCCCGCTTGCTCAATATGAAGATTATTATTATGTCGGCAACGTTGCCCGATTTGAATTATCTGACGGGAGATAATTCGGAAGTGGTAACCCTGATTAAAAACCGTGAGTTATATTTTTTGGATCCATTATTCAGAGATCGCGTCCGTGTTTCTTATGAACTGCTGGGTTCTAAAATGAGCCAAGAAAAATTGGTGGATCATATTGTGCAGCATGACATGGAAAAAAATAAGATTGTAGTAGAAATGATCAGTAAGCGGAGTGCATTTGATTTTCATGAGCTTTTAATAAACGATGAAAGAATTACGGTACCTATTTATTATATCAGTGGCGATGATAACCGAGCAGATCGGGAAAAAAAGCTTAGGCAGATAAAAGATGAGCATGTCGGGGGATTTATTTTAGTTGCGACTCAGGTAATTGAGGCCGGCGTGGATATTGACATGGATATCGGCTATAAAGACTTCTCTAAACTGGACAGTGAGGAGCAGTTTATGGGAAGGATTAACCGTTCATGTAAAAGAAGTGGAATAGTATACTTTTTTAATATGGATGAAGCAAAAAGGATTTATAAGGACGGGGATTATCGGATTAACCGGGAGTTCACGTTGGAAGCTCAGGAAATGCAGGAAATATTGGTCAATAAGAATTTTGCGGTTTATTATCAGGGTGTAATGCAGTGTTTGAAAAAGGGTTTAAATGCCTCGTTAAATGAAACGGAGAATTTAAGAGGATTTTTTCTTGATAAGGTAGCCAACCTTAATTTTCCAGAAATAGCTAAACGAATGAGGTTAATCGAAGAATCTTCTTGGGATATGTCGGTTTATCTGGCACGCGATATTGAGGTGGAGGGAAAGATAATCTCAGGTGAAGAAGAGTGGATGAATTATAAGAACCTGCTGTATGACAAAGAGATGTCCTATTCAGAGAAGCAAGTCCGTCTTTCTGTGGTACGGAGCAATATGAACTACTTCATATATCAAATAAAGAAGACAACGGCAATTCTACATGATGAAAAAATAGGAGAACTGTATTATATTAGCAATGGCGAGGCATATTTTCGGGACGGAAAACTTGATAAAGATACACTAGAGAAAGGAGGATCCATCTTTATGGATTATTAAGTACATATGAAGATAACAGGTACATTGATGAATTATTATATACATTGCCAAAGGCAATGTTATCTGCATGGAAACCGCTTGAATATGGAAGATAACAGCGAAAGTGTCAAGATAGGCAAAGCCTTGCATGAAGAAAAGGCGGCGGAGTCGGATCATACGGAAATATCTATTGAAAATATAAAGGTAGACAAACTGACAAGTGAGTATTTGACTGAAGTCAAAAAATCGGACGCGGATGTTGAAGCAAGCAGATGGCAGTTGTTATTTTATTTAAGAGTTTTAAAAGAAAAAGGGATAATCAGAAAGGGGAAGCTGGAATTTATTGAGAAAAGAAAAACGGATAAAAAAACATATATATTAGAGTTAACAGATGAAATAGAGTGTCAGTTGGAGCAATATATGAAAGAAATCATTCAGTTGGTATCAGGGGATGAAATACCGGAACGAATCCAAAGTTCTAAATGCAGGAAATGTGCTTATTATGAATATTGTTACATATAGGAAGAGAGGTTCAGATGGGAAGTACCAGATATATTATGTCGATGGGTGAATTAACGAGAAAAGACAATTCCTTATGCTATAGAAGGGATGGTAAAAATGTATATTTACCCATTGAAAATACGAAAGAAATATATTGCATGAATGAAATATCAATTAATACTAAGCTTTTGGATTTTCTGTCATCCAATCATGTTATTGTTCATTTGTTTAACTATTATGGAGGCTATAGTGGGACATTTTATCCGAGAAATCAGTATAATAGCGGGAAGTTAGTAGTAAAGCAGGTGGAAAAATTTCAAAATGATAGAATGTCAATTGCCAAGGCTTTTGTAAAAGGAATCGGGATAAATGTTGACGATGTACTTTATCATTATTACAAGCATGATAAAAAAGAGGTAAAACATACAATTGACTGGATTCGCAAAGAGGCACCGGAACGTATAGAAGATGCGCAGAACATTGCAGAACTAATGTCGGTCGAAGGTGAGATATGGCAGAGGTTTTACAGTGATTTTTCACATTTTCTGCCCGAGGATTTTATTATGAACAAACGTGTAAAGCGGCCGCCGGACAATCCGATCAACGCCCTGATATCTTTTGGCAACACCCTGCTTTATACAAAAACTATTTCGACAATATTCCGTACACATTTAGATCAAAGAATTAGTTACTTGCATGAACCGTCAGAAGGGCGCTTCTCTCTAAGCCTAGACATCAGTGAAGTATTTAAACCAGTCATTGTATATAAAACAATATTTGATTTAATCAATAACAGAAGGCTTCAGGTAGAAAAGCATTTTGATAGAAAGGTAAATTACTGTTTATTAAACGAAGAAGGTCGCAGGTTATTTATTGAAGCTTTTGAGAAGAGACTTGACACGGTGTTTATGCATCCTAGGTTAAAACGTAAGGTATCTTATCATACTGCAATCAAACTGGATTGTTATAAATTAATTAAAGCAATTATGGAAAATAAGAATTTTGTTCCTTTTTCATGTAAGGAGGGGATGTGATGCCCGCTAAAAGTCTGAATTATAATTATGCATTTGTGTTTTATGATGTCAACGAAAAGCGCGTTCAGAAGGTTTTTAAGGTATGTAAGAAATATATGAGTCATTTTCAATATTCAGTTTTTCGGGGGGAGATGACACCGTCCAAACTGGTACGGTTAAGAAATGATTTAAAAAAAGTTATTGACACAAACGAGGATTTTATCTGTATAATTAAACTAATGAACGAGAATGTGTTTGAAGAAGAAATTTTAGGGATGACAGAGAAGGCGGACGTAGAAAAACTGATATTATAGGAGTGAAATTTACCAGGCGGTTTTTTATGTAATTGAGTAAAAGCGTTGATATTATTAGTATTTAGCGGTAATTTGTGTGAATTTTCGTATTAAGATGTCATGGCTGGTAAAAATTATAGGAATATTGAGTATAAGGCTTTTATGTGAGGTTATAATAATATATATGATGATAAATACAGGGGATGAACCGTAACAAAGTGTTGTATTGAAATGGGCGAAGCGGATAGCATCGATCACGGACGTTTTTCCGATGAACCGTAACAAAGTGTTGTATTGAAATAATAAACCGATAAGTATACCGCGCCCTTAAGCAAGATGAACCGTAACAAAGTGTTGTATTGAAATTCCGGGAGTGTTTAAGGGTCTGGCTATTGCCTTTTGATGAACCGTAACAAAGTGTTGTATTGAAATTTGTTTGGGAAAGGAACAGCATTACTTCATCACCGATGAACCGTAACAAAGTGTTGTATTGAAATCCGACATAAGACTTCATCTTTTCGGTTTCAGCAGCGATGAACCGTAACAAAGTGTTGTATTGAAATTGGTTCCGTCCTTCTTTGTAGCCCATACTGCCGACGATGAACCGTAACAAAGTGTTGTATTGAAATGCACTATCGTCCGTAGGTATAAAACGATATCCTTCCGATGAACCGTAACAAAGTGTTGTATTGAAATATCAGTGTCCTAAAGGTGTATTCCTCCTTATCCTGATGAACCGTAACAAAGTGTTGTATTGAAATGTTATGAAAAGATAGCCGATCGGCTGGCGGGTAAGGATGAACCGTAACAAAGTGTTGTATTGAAATCTATCATATTTGGCTTGCGTAATCTTTCCATCGGCGATGAACCGTAACAAAGTGTTGTATTGAAATATGTTAGGCTTAATAGCTTAACACCTTATAAATAGATGAACCGTAACAAAGTGTTGTATTGAAATCAGTCTCAAACGGGCTGTAAACTCCGTCCAGATAGGGATGAACCGTAACAAAGTGTTGTATTGAAATTGGTAGATGAAAAGGGAATGGACATCCGTGTCAACGATGAACCGTAACAAAGTGTTGTATTGAAATCCCGATCATTGAGTACTTGGTAAAAATGGGGCTTGATGAACCGTAACAAAGTGTTGTATTGAAATCGGATATCCAATACATCCCCGTTCTTGCAGTACAGATGAACCGTAACAAAGTGTTGTATTGAAATCGTCTTTATGATAAATTCCTACTACCCGACCGCCGTAGATGAACCGTAACAAAGTGTTGTATTGAAATCGTATTGCAGATCACCGACATGTCCGCACTGGCCGATGAACCGTAACAAAGTGTTGTATTGAAATTTGATCAGCAGAGCCATGCACCGAAGGATTTCCTCCGATGAACCGTAACAAAGTGTTGTATTGAAATAATGATTTAAGCATCTGTAGAGCCTGGACAGATATGATGAACCGTAACAAAGTGTTGTATTGAAATGTTTCAGCCACCTTAATTTCCTCTTGCCGTGTTTTGATGAACCGTAACAAAGTGTTGTATTGAAATGGGATATACAAAGGAACAGGACTAAAGAGTCACCCAGATGAACCGTAACAAAGTGTTGTATTGAAATAATCCGTCGCACTGGCAGAAAAAACACCCTGCTTCCGATGAACCGTAACAAAGTGTTGTATTGAAATATTTTTGACACAGCAGAGGAAATTAAGGAAAAGTAGATGAACCGTAACAAAGTGTTGTATTGAAATTATCTATAACGTACTTTTAGTTTTCTGCTAGGAATAGATGAACCGTAACAAAGTGTTGTATTGAAATGTTATTAAATCTGGGTTAACGTTTTCTGCCATTGCGTGATGAACCGTAACAAAGTGTTGTATTGAAATTCGGTGGGACTGCGCCATATGGGTATCGCAAAATAGATGAACCGTAACAAAGTGTTGTATTGAAATTCCGATCAAACAGCGATCGGAAGGTCGGGAACGGTGATGAACCGTAACAAAGTGTTGTATTGAAATACGGAGCAACTTCCTCCCCGCTTTCTGCAGGGGAAGATGAACCGTAACAAAGTGTTGTATTGAAATAAGCTGAATGAAAGCCTAGCGACGTGGATAGAATGATGAACCGTAACAAAGTGTTGTATTGAAATGCGGATATTCCGCGGAACTGGACGGCCAGTACAAAGATGAACCGTAACAAAGTGTTGTATTGAAATCTCTGAATCTGCTTAAATCAATGTCCATTCGGTCAAGATGAACCGTAACAAAGTGTTGTATTGAAATGATTACCAACCGGTTTGTACGGGCAATCACCCATTCGATGAACCGTAACAAAGTGTTGTATTGAAATCCATCCACAACATAATTCTTTTATAGTCATTTCTTTGATGAACCGTAACAAAGTGTTGTATTGAAATCTTGCGGATTAAAGATATAACAATAAAAGATATAAGATGAACCGTAACAAAGTGTTGTATTGAAATTATTTTTGTTCTCCTTTTTTATAATGCCTTAGTAAAGATGAACCGTAACAAAGTGTTGTATTGAAATCGGGGAATATGCCGGAAGAAAACCGGCTATCATACAGATGAACCGTAACAAAGTGTTGTATTGAAATTAATCTGAATAAGCATCTCTTTTGATTTTAGTCCATGATGAACCGTAACAAAGTGTTGTATTGAAATATGTGAGGACGGAGATGCTGACCATGAAGTCCGAGTGATGAACCGTAACAAAGTGTTGTATTGAAATACGGATCGGATCCAGTCGTAAAGTACACTATCTGCGATGAACCGTAACAAAGTGTTGTATTGAAATACATACTCATGATTATTAGGATAATTAAAAATAAGATGAACCGTAACAAAGTGTTGTATTGAAATTGGACAAGAAAATATGCGATATCACCCAAGAATACAGATGAACCGTAACAAAGTGTTGTATTGAAATGCCATGAAGGACGGCTTTGACCCTTTCTGCCCTGCGATGAACCGTAACAAAGTGTTGTATTGAAATATCGCGGTTGATTTAGGGAACGGCACGAAAGCCAGATGAACCGTAACAAAGTGTTGTATTGAAATATAGAAACACCGTTTGCAAATGTAATTTTAGCACTGATGAACCGTAACAAAGTGTTGTATTGAAATAAGCCCAAGAAGAACCGCTGGCAGAAGAAAAAAAAGATGAACCGTAACAAAGTGTTGTATTGAAATTAACGATGTATTCCCGGTCCTCGCCGTTCCGAGCGTGATGAACCGTAACAAAGTGTTGTATTGAAATGCCGGTTTGCACGACCTGATGAAAGGAGGGAAAAGGATGAACCGTAACAAAGTGTTGTATTGAAATTAAAGCGGGATAAACTGCTTACTGCCATATTTCCAGATGAACCGTAACAAAGTGTTGTATTGAAATCCCGACTGTTTTTAACGACGTATGACTTGTGTAGTGGATGAACCGTAACAAAGTGTTGTATTGAAATCAGTACCCCGAGGAACACCAAAGAGTAAATGGTTAGGATGAACCGTAACAAAGTGTTGTATTGAAATCACGCTGCCGGGAAGGCCAGCGTTGCCGCAGCCGGATGAACCGTAACAAAGTGTTGTATTGAAATTCCTTCTTCCTCCTCCGGTTTCTTGTTCACGGCATCGATGAACCGTAACAAAGTGTTGTATTGAAATGCTTTGGTGGCCGTAGGGGGGCTATGATGTATGCCCGATGAACCGTAACAAAGTGTTGTATTGAAATTAATATCCTTTACTAATAATTACATCTGCATTAGTCCGATGAACCGTAACAAAGTGTTGTATTGAAATCCCAAGAGGATGTAAGTAACGCCATGCAACAGGCTGATGAACCGTAACAAAGTGTTGTATTGAAATTGCCAACATCCACAACTAGTAGTCTCCTCAGAACGCGATGAACCGTAACAAAGTGTTGTATTGAAATGATCGCCGGGTTGACAATCCAGTAATTTGCACAACGGATGAACCGTAACAAAGTGTTGTATTGAAATAATTCTCGTACCGCTGCGGATTAGAATTTAAACATGGATGAACCGTAACAAAGTGTTGTATTGAAATTTTCTTGAATACCAATTTTCATCAAATTCCACACCGATGAACCGTAACAAAGTGTTGTATTGAAATTATAATTATTGTTTTTATTGTAACATCCACAAGATGATGAACCGTAACAAAGTGTTGTATTGAAATCTTCCAGTCGTTCCAAAATCTGCTCATTCGTAATTTCGATGAACCGTAACAAAGTGTTGTATTGAAATGATGGGGGCTGCTGGCATTTCTACCAGTCTAGCGGCGATGAACCGTAACAAAGTGTTGTATTGAAATTCGGTACAGCGGTAGCGTTTATGAGTTTCCCGTAAACGATGAACCGTAACAAAGTGTTGTATTGAAATTAATCTATCTTGTACCGCCTCTACATCCATGAGGATGAACCGTAACAAAGTGTTGTATTGAAATCTCTATCCTTAAATATAATTCCGCTTTTGAACTCGATGAACCGTAACAAAGTGTTGTATTGAAATTTGTAAATATCTACATGGTAACAAGCAAAAGTTTCGATGAACCGTAACAAAGTGTTGTATTGAAATCGAACAATACAAGCAATCTCTTTAAGAGATAAATTTGATGAACCGTAACAAAGTGTTGTATTGAAATACATTATAGATAGACTTATCCGGTTCGAGAACATGATGAACCGTAACAAAGTGTTGTATTGAAATTAGTACACTGTTCCAAAATCTAACTGCAAACGCATAGATGAACCGTAACAAAGTGTTGTATTGAAATTAGGTTACTGTTCAACATGGTTTTTTTTGAAATAGCGATGAACCGTAACAAAGTGTTGTATTGAAATATGTAACGGGAAGTGTTCGTGTAACCGCCACCACGATGAACCGTAACAAAGTGTTGTATTGAAATGAGCTTTGTATTTTTCTGGAGAATAAGGCGGTTCCAGATGAACCGTAACAAAGTGTTGTATTGAAATGGTTGGCATCCGTCAGGTCGGCACCCGTCAGGTCGGCGATGAACCGTAACAAAGTGTTGTATTGAAATTGCTGTTTTGTGCAATCGGTCGAGTCCAGATGTTGATGAACCGTAACAAAGTGTTGTATTGAAATCTACTTGGTTAATAATTTTGTAAGGCTCGGCGTATGGATGAACCGTAACAAAGTGTTGTATTGAAATAAGAATACAGATCAGAAACGCAGTTACTCATTTTCGATGAACCGTAACAAAGTGTTGTATTGAAATCAACAACGAAGTGGCAAAAGCCATGATGCTCTTTGGGATGAACCGTAACAAAGTGTTGTATTGAAATATATTTTCTCGCTTCCACATCCAATAGCCGGTTTAGATGAACCGTAACAAAGTGTTGTATTGAAATCGCGTCAGAATCATGGTTTCAAGACCATCTGTTTTAGATGAACCGTAACAAAGTGTTGTATTGAAATTACCTTCCATAAGAAAGCAATCCGAACGGTTCATAGATGAACCGTAACAAAGTGTTGTATTGAAATGGTTTCTGTGGGGGTGATACATGCCTCGTGTTCTATGATGAACCGTAACAAAGTGTTGTATTGAAATCTGGCAAGGGGGACACTTTTTGTTACGACGCCGTGATGAACCGTAACAAAGTGTTGTATTGAAATCTCTTCATCCTCCCGCACCGGCCTGACACAAACAGATGAACCGTAACAAAGTGCTGTATTGAAGCACCATCAATATACCCGGTCAGGTGGGCGGCATCACAGATGAATCGTAACAAAGTATTGTATTACTTTGACAAAAGAATACGGTATTGCACCACAAACGCAGGATGAACCGTAACCAAGTATTGTATTACTTTCGCATCCTTAAAAACATTATGACTGTATTTTGATATATATTAGCTGTCTGTCGTTATTTACGCCATCATGTGACACTATGAGCAACTGAAACTGAACTAAGCGATTGACAGGACATATACTTATTATCTAAAAACATTAGAAAATATAATAAATAAATTTTATTATTTCAACAATAATCACAAAAAACACGTTATAAATTGACAAAAATAATCAAAAATGGTAAAATTTGGAAAATAACATAGGAGGTAATAATGTGTACGCAGAAGAATATGATTTATTTTTCGGTGGCGGTTATTCTATTAAAGAGTACTATATGGAAAGTGGTAATCCTCGTCAGATGCGTGGAGCCAGTGAGCTCTTAAAAGAATGCGTCAATGAGGTCATAGATCTGTTAATAAAAAATGGTGTCAAAATAGAGCATATTATCAGTGGCGGAGCAACTCTATCGGCTAAGGTGCCTAGCAGAAAAAGTGCAGATATAGTAAAAAACGCAGAGCTAATATTTCTGAATAATTGCCGTACTGCAAATGCAGCATTTGTCGCGGTTCCATTTGATGCAGATTATCTAGAAGTCAAGAAGCACGCTTTGGCCGAATACGAGAGCCGCAGGATGGCGAAATTCATACCTTGGGAGTTCCAAGACTCTGAAGCTGGTGATATTCATGCTGATTATCAATTAATCCGGACGAACGGACGGCCTTTCAGACCCGATATTCCAGTCCGCTGTCCAAGATGCCGACTGCGTACGCCTAGATACGAAGTCAAGAAAAATAGTGAGATTAGTTATCTTTGTACCTCTTGCGCCAAGCGTGAAAATAAAAGCAATGAGCGAAGACTTGATCTTCAAAAGAAGCATGTTCATCAATTTGATTACAGCAATACCATTAATATGATGTCGGATCTTTCTGATGGTGATGGGCGTGTCGCTTTACTTTATGCTGATATCAATAATCTGGGCGGACGTAAGTTCAGCGAATTTGATGAGGATAGGATGTTCCATAAGAAAGTGGAAAAGAGTTTGGAACAAACGGTATATGCTGCGATTTATAATGCAATACGGACAACGTTAAATGTGGAAGAGGGAAAAGTAGTACCTGCAAGATTTGAAGTTATCGCCCTTGGCGGTGATGATGTTTGTCTGCTTTTGCCCGGAAATGCCGCGTTGCTGGCAGCAAAATCAATCCAGCAGGATTTTAAGGTTGACAGCTATCCGTTAACTATTTCTGTTGCAGCGTGTGTAGCAAACGATACAACCCCCGTCACCTATATGGAAAAAGTTGTCAATAATGCTTTGGAGAAGGCAAAGCAGCATGCTTATAGTAAAGAACAAAGTGCTGTCTGTCTTTCTTTTTTTGAAAAAATCGGTCCACTGTTTCCAATGACGGAATCAGAAATGGATAATTTTTATAACTTTCTACAGCAAACTTCCGATATAGCACTGACAGCTTTACGAGGCATAGCAGAAGCGCGAAGAGAAATGGAATCTGACGAAGAGTTTTCTCTTTTCCTTGACTACTATTTATCGCGAGACGCTATCAGGGGAAACGTAGATTTATTAACAGAAATACGCAATCAATACAGGAACAAAAATCCATGGTGGGACTTGATAACATGGCGAGCTCGACCCAAAAGGGATTGCGGAAATGAGGTATAACAATGCATAGAATAAAGCTTAAAGTGACCATCAGGCTTCTTACGCCGTTACATGTAGGCGCTGATGACGGTGAGGAGGCAAATATTTCATATATTTTGCGCGATGTCAAAGGTGATGCCTATTATTCCGGTACGGCCTTTAAAGGCAAAGTTCGTCATTATGCACACAGCCTACAAAAGGATAGCTGTATTTTTCCAGAGTCTTGTAACTGTACGGTATGCCGCTTGTTTGGTGGGGAAGGCAATTCTAGGGGAAGCCTATTTTTTGAAAATTTTTATGCTGTAGGACAGCAATTAAAAGAGCTTCGGGTCGGAAACGCTATCGATCGTTTTCGTCGTGTTGCAGACGACAAGAAGCTGTTTACTGTTGAAGCGGCATCTATCCGTGAACTGAGTGGATATATTACCGGAAATATTCAGATTGATGATATTAAGCTCTTAGAGCAAAGCATCAAATTAGTCAAGCAGATCGGCGGAAATACCAGCCGTGGTTTTGGATGGTTGGATGGAGAAATATTATTGGAATGGGAAAGGTTGGAAGAGGAAGAAAATGATGATGAGAGATTGGAGCTTAAGGAAATCGGCACTTCTTTTGCTGACAGCATCCGTTTAGTGCTGACACCAAAGTCCCCCTTGTTGATCGGAACACATACCACACAATCAAACTTCCGGGATTCCCAGCATGTGATACCCGGTGCGGTAATCAGAGCGGCGATGGCTAGAGCTATATGTGAATACGACGGTACGTCAGATCCCAGTCCGGAAGGGATAAGAGATGATTTACCAAAAGATCGGTTAACGAGATTTCCTTATTTACGGAAGTCTTTCGGTAATTTGCGCTTCAGTACGCTCAATTCAATAGTGCAGCCATGGCCCTTGCCCATGACGATGCGAAGATGTAAATTTCATAAGGAACACCAGCAAGCGGACATGCTAGCGGCAATGCTGCGTGGGGATGATGAGGTATGCCCGGAGTGCAATGGGAGATTAGATAAAATAGAGGTATTTCGTGAACTTCCGACGGTGACATCTGTTCATTCCGGAATTGATAAGTACAGAGGAACCACCAGTGATGAACATCTATATACGATCCGGGCAATTGCACCAGATAAAGCAGTTTTTAGCGGCATAATCAGCGGCGGACTTGATTTGACAGAATTATCGCAGTTGCTTGAACCATCTTTACGTGTGGGTGCGATGATTACCAAAGGTTTCGGCGAGTGTCAGGTTCAATTTGAAGCGCTAAAGGAAGCAGCAGAACCGGAGCAAGACTTGCAGGACATGGCCAATCGGATCAAAGAGTTTAACAAGCTGGTAGGCCGTCGTGAGGTATTTGTACCGATTACGCTGCTAAGCGATGCCTTTGTAAATCTGGAAGAACCGGAGGACGGCAATTACTGTAAAGCATATTCTTGCTTAACAGATCCCTTTGAAGTTGTACGGGTTATCGCTAAAAACCGGATTTGGCGTGGTTTTGACACAGGTAAAAAAGATGGTAAATTTCAAAAGGATGCCCAGTTAATGCTGAAGGCTGGAAGCGTATTGGTTATTCGTACGGATGCCCTTGATCCAGAAATAATCCAAAAACTCGGAGAACTTGCATCTAAGGGCATAGGGATGAGAACAGAGGATGGTTACGGATCAGTATGCATTGTTCATGATTATCACATAAAATCTTAGCAAATGAGCTTAGGAGGAATGAGCTGATGGAAATAAAAACAATGACTGAAACCAAGCTAATACCTGAAACAAAAGCAAAGATTAAAACAGCAATAGATTACAAAGCGGTTAAAATGATTAATATAATCAAAGAAAATTTTACTTTTGATCCTGATAAACCCCTTGATGAATCACCATCATCTTATCAAAATGTTATTGAGAAGAAAGAAGGTAAACGGCAATTTATTGATTTGATCGAAGCATCTTCACAGGCCTGCTGTATTGATGAGTTTAAACTTTATATAGAATATAAAGGAAGTAAAGAAGGTACGAAAAAAGTATGGGCAGGTTATGCAAAAATTTTTAACGAGGTCATTAAAGAGCTGATGGATGAAATTGCTGACAAAATAGTAGAAGAGTTAAAGCAAGCGACAGTAGAAGTGGATACGGAAATTGTAAGATTAGAAGTTCTTCAGCGTTTTTGCGGATACTTGATGTGGCATGCAAGTGCTGATTTTTCAAGAAAACATAAGTAAAGGAAGGTGCTTGACATGACATTTGAACAATTTCATAACCGCATAATAATAAGCGCACAGCTAGTTGCAATAACCCCTATATTTATCGGGGCACGGTCGGATTCTTTTAAACCCGGGGCCATCAACGGTTCTTGCGTCAAAGACGCCTATGGCAGGCCTTATATTCCAGGGTCATCTATTAAAGGGGTTTTGCGCGCTTTCTTATCCAGTGTTGAGAATGAACCAATAAAAAGCGAGGTTAGTGATATCTTTGGGTCGAAAAATGATCGTGAGCAGATGAAAGATTCCACAGTACTTGCAGAAAAGATATATCAACAATCTACCGCCGTTGAGCATTTGTTTGGTTCTACATTAATGGCTGGCAAAGTTAAAATTGCCGACGCCTTGCCTGTGACAGATAATGTTATTACAGAGGTACGTAACGGTGTGGCCATTGACCGCGATTCTCATACGGCATTAAGCAACAGCGGCGCATTATTTGACACGGAAGTAATACCTTCAGGTACAGGATTTAAATTTATGGCCTCAGCTGAGAATCTGACTGCTGAAGAAGCAGAAATGTTTGGTAAGTTAATGCAGTTTTTTGCAGACGGCAATATTGCGGTGGGCGGAAGAAGTCGCGCCGGACTAGGCAGTGTCAAACTTTATAATATAAAGACGACTGTTTACTATAAGGGCGAGGACGGCTTTCCGGTTGCTAAGGAAGAAGAAAGTATTGCTGCTGCTGTAAAGGGGGTGTGCAGATGTTTGCAAGATTAACGAATGAGGTGATATTGGCATTTGCCTTGCGTAATGAAGGGCCGCTGCTAATCAACAGTGGAACGTCAGCAAAGATTCGTCCCTGTCATGATTTGAGTTTTATACGTACGATGCATAATGGCAAGGAGACGATTTATTTACCGGGAAGCAGCATAAAAGGAGTGTTCCGTTCTCGTTACGAGCAGATTATGCGCTTTCTGGAGCAAGATGTATGTAATATGTTTGATTCAAATAATACCTGTAAAAATAAAATAGATAAGGAGGAAGAAAAAACCACATTAACTGGAAAAGAACTTTATGATCTTTGTTGTGTGGTCTGCAAACTGTTTGGCTCACTGAAACTAGGAGGGCGGATAACTTTTTCTGATGCTTATCCAGTTGATGATGACTGGAAACTTGGGATGCGTCATGGAGTAGGTATCGATCGAATAACCGGAGCCTCCGTCAAGGGTGCTTTATATGACATGGAAGTGCTCGAAGATGCAACATTTGAAATAAGGTGTAAGCTGACAAATTTCAAGCTTTATCAGTTACGTACCGTTCTTTGGATACTGGAGGACATTCAGGAAGGGCTGGTAGCTTTCGGCATGGGCACAAGTAGAGGCTACGGTCAAATGCGGCTTGACGAGAGAAGAGAGGTACAGTTAATATATAGAAATTATACTAATGATGAGCCGGAATTAAGTGGTGAAGCAGAGGATATGCTGTTTGGGCAGCAGATCAGAATAACTGGGTTACCTCAAATACTAAAAGAAATTAATATAGGTACAAAAACAGAATTAATTAAAGCAATTGAAAAAGGACGGTGACATATTTGGAAACTTCATATAAATACAAGCCATATAGTTTCATTCCTTTCACAACGAAAAAGACTCTCAATGATTCGGTCAGTCACCGGGATTTATTGAAAGTCGATACTTATATGGGAAAGCTGGATATTACTATTAAATGTATGACCCCGTTGCATTTTGGTTCTGGCCAGATCAGGCAGAATGAAGACTTGAATTATTTTGTACACACTCTATTGCGCGAAAATGGTAATATTGCGCTTCCGGGTTCATCATTTAAAGGAATGTTGCGTTCTGTTTTTGAGGCGATTACAAGGAGCTGTGTGCTAAATTATCCTCTTGCGTTGAAAGATAAAATTGGCAATCGAAAAAAGTGTACTGGCAATTACGGTCAATGTCCTGCTTGTTCTGTATTTGGACGATTGTCAAACAAAGGCAAGTTGATCATCTCATCATTTCGCACAGAGGCAGAACCGATAGAAATAGCTATACCGTCTTTAGAGCAGCCATTTAAAACCTATCCTCGCCCGTCAAAAGATAATTATAATTTATCTATGAAAAACTCATCTACGGGAAACGAACGTCTATACTATGGTGATTTTAGTGATCTGCACCAACTGGATGTTGCGAATATGTCCAAGGCAGACTTTTGGGCGAAGAAGGAAAAAGAGAAAAAAAGCGGCGGGGATTTCTATGGGCGCAAATTTTACAAGCATTCAGGAAGATGGAATGAACTAACCAAATCTGAAAAAAATGAAAAATATGAATGTCTGCCGGTTGGTACGCTTCTCTATGGCACAATTTCCTATCAGGGGTTATCAGAAGATGAACTGGGGGCATTATTGTTTGCATTGGGATTGGGATGGGGAGTGCCAATATATCATAAACTGGGATATGCTAAACCGGCGTTTTTGGGCAGTGTAGAGCTGACAGTCGCCCAAAAAACTCTGTCTAGATATGATAATAATATGACAACGAGTATCGAAGAAATGGCCTCATGTTATTATAAAAAGTATAAAAAGGATATCGCATCTTCAGTCGATGCTCTAAAAGAAATATGGTCGGAAATCGGGGAGGCAATATGGCCGATGCAGAATGGCAAATATGGTTACTGAGCAGGAGGGGATAAATGTGAATAGCCGAAAAAAAATGTTGTATTTCGCACTTAGACAGATGAATGGGTTTTCTCTAGAGGGTTCAAATCATGGTGATAACCGATCTATATTCTCGCTTATAGATGCCCTAATAAGGTCTGCTGCCGGTGATGCAATGAATGACTGCAGGAAACCTTTGGCGGCAGTCCTTCGTATTAAGACAAAGATCCCTAATAAAAAGTTCATGGGATGTAAATTGAAGTCGCTGCAACAAACAATAGAGACTTTGTTTGGCGATTCCAAGTCACTTCTTTCGGAGCAAAAGTTCGGTGGATATAATCGTAGCATGCTATTGGAATATCTGGAAATTTGCAGAAGAATATTTATATCAAAATACATCAAGGCCGTTAAGCAAAGTCCTTCGGAGAAAATTACAGTTGAGGATGAGACTTATATGGCAAGACAATTACGTTTGGCATATGAGAATGGAGGAAAGAATTAAAGATCGTAAAGTGAAAGGCAGGAAAAGATGACGTATATAGATTTAATAAATAATAATAGTTTGTTTGTGAAAATTATCATTATTTTGATATTAATAATTATAGTAGTATTTCTTTTTTGGATATTTCCAAATGGTTATTTTCTTAGGAAGATAGTAAGTGATTATAAAGAGACAAAAGACCCATTGAAACTCCAAAGAGTATATAAACGCCGTTTGAAAAGGCATTCCCTTATATTTTCATCAAGTACTAAAGATAATGAAAAAGGATATAAAGATATAAAGAATTCTTTCGATGTTGATGAAGAAATTATTTATGTATCGCCTGATTGTATTGATTTTGATAACATATTTGGTCAGTTTGATATTGTTGTTTATAAGGTAGTCGATAGTGAGATTGGTATTCCATGTCCAACTCAAGATCCACTTTACAAAAGGATATCGAGCTATTGCTCAAAACAGCATAAGTCTTGTATTCTTGTTTGCAAACCAGCTAAGCTTCTTGACATAAATGAAAAAGAGGAAGAATTTGATCCAGTCTATGTAACAACTGTTCAGTTTTATTCTAAACTGCGTGAAACGTTATATATATTATTGTATTTGACATAACTACGATTCTAATAATGTCACAAGGAGAACAAGCATGTGGGCAACATAGCTTCACAATACTACATTTTTCGAGGACGTTAAAGTCAGGCGCGGTATTATGTTTTTTTACTATTACGATGACACTGAAACGCCGTAAAGCCTTAAATACTGACATCTTACGTTCTTACGGTCTTGATGTATAGGGCATATCAGTTCTTCCGTTGTTAATCTAACCAATATTTTACCTGTTTCTTATAATGAATCGTGGTAGCAGTCACGATTCTGACTAATATTCGTTTTTTCTCCAAAATCATAAGGATTTTAGATTTTATTAGTTGCGACATAAAGGCCTTTTATGTATTTATTGCTAAAAAACACCGATAACTTTAGATGCTAAATTGTATAGTATCAACAATGTACAGTGTGAGTTATCTGACAAAAATTGACATAAAATATGCTGCATGGTAATATTTGTTAAATTAAGCAAATTAATTAAAAAACAAATCATTATCAGTACTGATAATGAATCTGTTTAGAAAGGGGACAATATGCAGTACAAAATCAATTTTATTTCTGACCGTGACATCATTTTGCCTTTTCAGTACAATCATCTTTTGCAGGAATCCCTGCTGCCCATGCTTGAGGCTCAGGAATATGCGCATTTCATACATGATATCGGCTTTAAATATGAAAAAAGAATTTACAAACTATATACATTTTCGCGCATTATAGGACAGGCCATCATTGACAAAGAAAGAAAGACATATAATTTTAAGAAATCATGTTCTATCTATATGGCTTCTCTGGATGAGCAGTTTACTTATTCTATATTTATGAGGGTACTTAATAATAATACCGAGATCAGGTGGTTGAATAATTTTGTGAGGGTCAAGTCGATAGAGGTCTTTAATACAATGGCAGAAGGGGAAGAGATCACGGTAAAGACCGCTTCGCCAATAACAGTCAGATCAAATTTGTGTGCTGCGGACGGCCAGCCGCTCAATTATTACTATAACCCTGATGATATCGAGTTTAAAAGATACATCGGCACTAATCTGCGTAGGAAGTACTTTGCATTTTATGGCAAAGAACTGGATATCGGGAATTTCCATATACAAGCATTAAAGAACGTAAAAGAATGTAACCTTTCATTTAAAGGCAGTTTGATAAAAGGATACACAGGGATCTTTAAAATGACAGGTTCAAAGGAACTGATTCATACAGCGCTATCGTCAGGAATAGGGGAACATAACAGTATGGGCTTTGGCATGCTCCTCTTACAGAGAAGTTCGTAAATGAATCAAAGCAGTAGCCGATAAGAAAAGCGGAAGGGGAATCCAGTCATTCCCCTCCCGGCCCGTCATGCCGGGGCCGTTCTTTTTCCGGCAACGGTTCTGTCGGCTCAGTTTTATTTTTCCCCGGACAGTCGATATCGGGAATATTCCCATCATCATATTCATTTTTATCCTTGTCTTTTATCTCGATCATGATAGCATGCAACCTCCCTTTCGCTTAAAGTAACTACAGTATGCCCCTAAATAAGAAAATTTATAAAATTTTCATTGTCTCCCCGGCAGATGTTATGGTATAATCCCTTTATGCAGATATGGTTCATCGGTAGAACACTGGCTTCCCAAGCCGGAGAGGCGGGTTCGACTCCCGTTATCTGCTTCTTTGTTTGTCTTAATGTTTATTTCCATTATCTTGTCACATTGCTGTCCGTCACAATCCATATTAATTCAAAGTACTTGGTATCTTTTCCCGACCACATGGTATTATTTTATGAGTAAAGGGTATATTACATATATATGCATAAATATATGCACATATTTATGCACGAATAAATGCACAGATAAGAACACAATTAAGTGTACAAATCTATACAAAATCATCATAAAAAGCGGCAAGCAGTTCTTCTTGTTGTTTTTTACACCGTAATATCATATAATATTTAAAATATACTTAAAAATAATATAAAAGGGGATAAAAATCGTGAAACAAGCTTTTCTCATAACGGCCTATACTGATTTTGCTTTATTAAAAAACAATATCGAATTATACAGCAAAGGGGGAATCGACTGCTACATACACATAGACAGAAAATCATTTATCCCGCAGGATTTGGCGGAGTGGGCGAGGTGCCGGGAAGATGTCCATATATATTCCCGATACAGAGTCAATTGGGGAAGTTATAAACATATCATGGCGGTTCTTTATTTAATTAAAATTGCCTTAAAAAAGGGTGATTACAGTCACTTTCATATTATAAGCGCCAATTCCTTTATCACAAAACCGGTAAGTGAACTGCTTGCCTTTTTTGCACAGAGTCCCGGCCAGAATTATCTGCAAGTGATTGACTTAGAGGAAGATGACGTGAATCATGTCATCGACCCTTGGTTTAAATACTATCATTTTCTGCATATCTATGATAAGAGAACTAAGAAGGGCAACAACATAGATTATTATTTTGAAAAAATCCAGAAAAGGCTGGGTGTCAGCAGAAAGAAGCGGTACCGCTATAAAGGTCTGTTATATTCGCACTTATCGAGAGAATTCGTAATATATGTCTTGGATTATATCAAAAAAAATCCTCGCTATCTAAGAAATCTTAAGATGTGTAATATCAGCGAGGAGTTTTTCTTTCAGAATATCATCATGTATTCACCATATAAAGACACCGTATATAATGACCATCTGACCTATGACATATGGAATTCCGGCGGGGTGGCTCAGTTTTTAACCGAGTCTGATTATGATAAAATACAGTCGACTGGCTGTTTATTTGCGAGAAAATTCGGCGCAGGATCAGAAAAGCTTTATCAGATGCTATCCGATCAAATCAGCGGAGACTGATTCCAATCTTTTCAAATCAGCGGAGAATGATCACAATCTTTTGACATCGCATTTGCCGGATGTTATGATAGTGAATAGATGTTGATTTGCAGTAAAATTGGAGAAGTCGTTATCATGATTGAACGAAACAAAAAACTGCTTTTTGGGGCGGGAGCTGCCCTAGCATTTTTGATGATATTTGCCTATAACTATCTGACGCCATATCTTTCTGACGATATTATTTATAAGATTGATGTCGGGCGGGCTGACTCGTTCTGGGATTTATTAAAGCAGCAATATTCCGAATATATCAGCAATAGCGGAAGGGTTATCGGCCAGTTCAGTATCAGGCTTTCTTTGGTCAATGATAAGATGTTCTTTAATATAATCAATAGCATCATGTTTGTGCTGCTGACGCTCTTGGTCTATGTAAATATCAAGGGAAAGAAAAATTACGATGTTTGCCTCTACGTAATCATAGTCGGCATGATATGGCGCTATAGCGTTGAATTCGGCCAGACTATCCTGTGGCTTTGCGGTGCGTGCAATTACTTGTGGGGCAGTGTTTGGATCTTAGGTTTTATAACGTTTTACCGGAAGCAATTAGAAAAACCGTTAATCAGGCATGGGGCCTGGACCGCATTGGCGTGTTTTGTGTTGGGCGTTATCGCTGGCTGGTGTAACGAGAACACGTCCGGCGGCGGGTTTTTGCTGCTTCTTATGTTTACTTTCATAGCATGTCGGGAAAGACATAAGGCCAAAGCCAAGATGATCTTTCCTTATATGATAACAGCCCATGCCGGGATGCTATGTGGCCTGCTGGGGATGTTGCTTGCTCCGGGCATCACCAAAAGAGCGGACGTGATGACTGAGACGGAAAATTATAGCGGAATTGTTGCTTATTTATCAAGGTTTTACAAGTGCTGTGTGCAGATTCAAGATCTGTTCCTTGAGTTGATTATTATATTTATAATAGTAGCGGTTATTGCGGTTGTATACAATAAAAGCAAGGACATGATATGCCATAACAGCATGCCGTTCTTTGTGGCGGCAGCTGCCACATCGTTTGCGCTTATTTTAGCGCCGCCCCCTATGAGCCGGGCGTATTTCGGCACCGGTATTTTTCTGATTATAGCTTGTCTGCAAGCCTTTGTTACAGCCTTTACGGAAAAGACCGAGCTGGGCCGGGCGGTCAGATACATAGTCGTGCTGCTCCTGACGGTCTGGCTGTTTTTTGTCTATGTCGAAAACATAGTTAATCTGGGCAGAATAATGCGGGAAGAAAATGAACGGATTGAGCTGATCCAGGAAGCGGCTGACAGGGGAGCAAGCAGCGTCATTGTTCCGCAGTACCGGCCGGCCTTTCAAAACAGATACAGTGCCGCGCACGAGGCGGATATGAAGGAAGACCCCAAATACTGGATCAATCATTTCTACGAAAACTATTATGGAATAGGCGAGATCATTGCCATTCCGCGTGATGAGTGGAACGAGGATTACCCGGACAACTGATTTTATGTATGTAAGCGTTCGCAGAACGATCGTGTATTTTACCATCCCCCACATGCAACTGACATACCGGTTTCGACATCTCGCCTTTTCCTAGATTGCGCTGCACCTGACTAGCCAATATACTGCTCCGGCAGGTGATGATGGAAGCGCAGATGAAAACGACAACAGCCGCACAGCTAAAAATACCAGATACAGGAGATATAAGCAATGCAGAACACACCAACAGAACAGGTAACAGAAAATAAAATGGGCGTCATGCCGGTCGGCCGGCTGCTGGTCAGCATGTCGCTTCCCATGATGATATCCATGCTGGTCCAGGCACTGTACAATATTGTAGACAGCATCTACGTTTCCCGGATCGATGAAAATGCCCTGACCGCCGTCTCCTTGGCATTTCCGATGCAGTCGCTGATGATTGCCATGAGTATCGGCACGGCGGTGGGGATCAATGCGTTATTGTCCAAATCCCTAGGTGAAAAAAATCTCGATAAAGTCCGGCGTGTCGCCAATAACGGCATCTTCTTGGCTATTATGTCCTACCTGCTCTTTTTGGTGATCGGCATCTTTGCGGTAGAACCTTTTTATCTAGCTCAGACCGAAAGCGCCGATGCCCAGATCGTCACCTATGGCAAGGAGTATCTGACCATTGTCATGTGCTGTTCCTTCGGCCTGTTTTTCCAGGTCACGCTGGAAAGGCTGCTGCAGTCCACCGGCAGAACGATTTATACCATGATTACCCAGGGAGCAGGTGCCATAATTAATATCATCCTTGACCCGATCCTGATCTTTGGCTATCTCGGCTTTCCGGCCATGGGCATGCGGGGAGCGGCTGTCGCGACTGTAATCGGCCAGATTGTAGCGGCCATCATGGCGCTATGCTTTAACCTTGCTAAAAATAAAGAAGTGGCCTTAAATATTAAGGAGATCCGTCCGAACGCCTCCATCCTGAAACAGATATATGCGGTAGGCATCCCGTCTATCGCCGTGCAGGCCGGCGGTTCCGTGATGATCTATATCCTGAACCAGATCCTGATAGTCTTTTCCACTACGGCGACAGCGGTGTTCGGGGTGTATTTTAAGCTACAGAGCTTTGTTTTCATGCCGGTCTTCGGCCTGAACGGCGGCGTAATGCCGGTTGTGGCTTACAATTACGGGGCGCAGAAAAAGGACCGGCTGATCAGGGCGGTAAAACTGAGCGCGGTATCGGCGACCGTTATTATGTCGGTCGGCTTACTTGTATTTCAGCTTTTTCCCGGACACCTGCTGGAGCTTTTCAGTGCTTCGGAAAACATGATGGCCATCGGGGTTCCCGCCCTGCGCATCATCAGCATCAGCTTTATTTTTGCCGGCTTTAATATTGCCTGCGGCTCAGTGTTTCCGGCCTTGGGGAACGGCATGTACGGCATGATTATCAATACGGCAAGGCAGCTCGTGGTACTGGCTCCGGTCGCTTGGCTGCTGTCCCTGCTGGGGCAGGTCGGCTATGTGTGGTGGGCATTTCCTATTTCCGAAATGGTCAGTACGGTATTGACGCTGCTCTTCATCTATCAGATCAATAAGACGAAGATCAGCTATATCGGAAAAAGCTAAATAAAAACCATTGACATAGTACTCAAAATATGCTAAAAATAAGTGCTGACATATTTGCGGATATGGCGGAATAGGCAGACGCGCCAGATTTAGGTTCTGGTGGGAGACCGTGCAGGTTCAAGTCCTGTTATCCGCATGATATCATGATTATACGAACTGTACCCGTGGGGGATTCGTAGTGTTTTTTGAAGATGATTAGGCAGAGCGGCGGTATCAGAGATGATAACGCCGCTAAGTTTTTGCCATAATATAAATGTATTATCTGGCAGCAACAGTCAGATGATAGTTGTCGTCATCTGAATAAGCTCCGCCGACGGGAAGCACTCTAGGCTTTGCGGGGGATAATAGGAGCCGAGTGGTATTTCCGGCACAGTTAAATAATACTTGTAATGTCATTACCTATTGTGTTATATTAATATATGACATAATCTATTACGTTTGTGGCAGATATCGCGATTATGTATGTTGCCGTAGCGCTATTGCCGATTGTTCTAGTTATGACGGGCTATAAAGGATATATATTAATAAACACAGTAAGGAGTTTACCACTATGGAAAATCACAGTAATTATTACCGCCATTCCGGCAAGGTGCATCCATCGTATGTATTGTTTTTGGCATTGGGTATAATAGGAATAGCGATGCTTTCCTTTATTTACAGTATTATAATGTATTATAACCCTTCTGCCTATCTCGGTTTTCTGGTCACGGGCGGTTATGGCTTTCTGTCGGGCATCATAGCGGCACAGTTGGCGAAACGGGGAAAAGTCCGCAATATGCTCGTAGGCACGTTTTCTCTGCTGGTATATTTTGCGGTCTTTGTCTATGTGCATTTTGCCGCCTACGCGGCGGTTGTTTTCAGAGGGGATGTGAGACTTATTGATTTTAGGCTTTTCCTAGAGCTTTTTCTGGAACCGCCGCTTCTCTTCGAGGCATACCAGTATTACATCGTGCCGCAAGGCGCTTGGACCCTTGGCAGCAGTGAGTCCGCAGTATCGGGCGCTTTATTGGTGGCGATTTGGGCAGCAGAGCATTTGATCATATTGCTGTCATCGTTCTTTATCTGTCGCAATAGCTTAAGCAGCCCGTATTTTGAGGAGACGGGGCATTGGGGCAAGGAGGAAACCTGCTCCTTTAAGTGGCAATATCAGCCCAAAGAAAACTTTCCTCAATTAAAAAGTGCGCTGGAGCAAGGCAATATCGACTATTTCCGCTCTCTTAAAGCCGCGACGATCCTAGACGACCACTATTGTCAGGTTTCCTATTATTATGATCCGGTTGAGAAACTGAACACCCGTTATATGAGCGTTAAGAATATACAGGTTATCACCGACAAAAAAGGTAAAAATAGCGAGAAAGAAGAAAAGTTTATTGTGAATCTATCTGTTTCAGCCACATTTATCGCGGAACTGGAAAATATCGCGAATGAGGAGACGCCACTGAATTAATGAAGCTAAATATTACGAAATAAGCTAAATATTATGAAATAATACATGACATAAACAGCCAAAGGCTTATCTATAAGAAGTCTTTGGCTGTTTGCGTTAGGTCTGCTGTTAGCCATACGATATTAACTTGATTTCATGTCGGACATGATGTATAGTAATCAAAGTAACAAATAGGTCGGCGAATATATAATCTAATTTGAGCCAGTGCGCACAGATGGGAGATAGCGTGAAGAGCATGAAAAAGAAAATCATCAGCACCTTAGTACTCATTACATTACTGTTATCCGTGGTATCCGGCTGTACCGGCACTGCCGAAGAGCCGGTGGCCGAAGAACCGACAGCACAGCCGACCGAAACCCCGCTGGCCGAAGATGTCCTCGCTGAAGAGGTTCCGGAAGAAGAAATAATAATTGAGCTCCGGGTATTAAACTATATCGAAACGGCCGAGGACGATAGTGTTTTGGAAGCCGCCCGGAAAGAGATGGAGGCTCTATGGGACGAATTTGAAACGGCGAACCCGTTGATTAAGATAATCCGGCAAGACGAAGCGGGAGAGGCCTATCATCAGGCGGTGGCCAGATATATTGCGGCCGATGAGCTGCCGGATGTCATTTATGCATGGCCATCGGGACCGTCCACCCCGCTGCATACGGAAAAACTCTTAAAGGACTTAACCCCTCTGATTGAGCGCGACGGACTTACCGCGACTTTTTATCCAGCGGTGCTTGACCCTGACAGCCAGGCAGGCGGCTATCAGGCGATCATTCCGCTCGGCAACAGCGCATCCAGCCTCTTCATGGTCAACCACGAAGTTCTCCGAGCCGCCGGTCTTGAGCCGGCGCGGACGTATTCCGAGCTGGCGGCGCAGGCTCCGGTACTCCGCAGTGCTGGTTATGAAACCGTCCTGATGACCAATCTAACCGACTGGGTCATGCAGTCCTGCCTGTTTTCGCTGGTCGCCGGACGATTCTGCGGCGACGGTTGGGAGCAGAAGATCCTCGCGGGTGAAGCATCTTTTACCGATTCTGGTTTCGTGGCAGCGTTGGAATTTATCGAACGGATGTATGAAGACGGCGTCATCAGCCGGGATACCCTGGCCTTTGACTATGCCGAAGGCCCAGGGCTTTTTGCCGGCAATATGGCCGCCTACTATCTCGACGGTGACTGGGCGGTGGAAGAATTCCTGACCGATCCGGCCACGGGCGAAACTTTGATCAGCCCAGAACGCCAAGCTAACTTTACCATCGGCATTTTCCCAGAGATTGACGTCGAAGGCGCGGTCATTCCCGCCGCTGCCAACTCGGCTGTGCTGGAAGCCGGCTGGGGCATCAATGCCGGCCTAGAGGACGATTCTCCCGAACTGGAAGCTGCCTGGACACTGGTTCAATGGCTTACCGGCAAAGAAGCTCAGGAGATACTGCTTCGTTCTGGACAGATCTACGGGCCTTCTCGAAATGACGTTGACCCGGCCGCTCTGTCACTTGAGCCGCTCCAGTCGGCGCTGGCGGAAACGCTGAGCTCCGATGTTACAGCCACGGCGGTCATTGACGGCGTTTTTGAGCCTCCCGTATACGCGCCGCTGAAAGCCGGACTCCAGCAGATCGGGCTGGGTGAAGCGACTCCGGCAGAAGTGGCACAGCTTACCCAAGAGGCTTTTGAGGCTTGGAACGAAACCGTAGCAGATTTGCCGTAGAAGCACAACAGTATCTGGGTACAGACAAACACCAGGAATTGATAACTAAATAAATATAAATTAAACAGCAGGAGGAGTATGAAGATGATGATAGGAGCTTTGGAAGCCGGCGGTACGAAAATGGTCTGCGCCGTAGGAAATGAAAAGGGCGAGATCGGGGAGCGCATTACAATGCCGACTGAGACGCCGGAGATTACTTTGCCGGCTGTGGCAAAATGGTTCGGTGAGCGGGCAGTTACCGCCCTGGGCATCGGCAGCTTCGGTCCCGTCGATGTCGATAAAAATTCACCTACCTACGGCTTTATCACCAGCACACCGAAACTCGCATGGCAGAATACCGACTTGGTCGGCTATTTCCGCCGGATGCTTAAAACGCCGGACGGACAGGAACTGCCCATCGGCTTTGATACCGACGTGAATGCCTCCTGCCTAGGTGAAGCTACCTGGGGCAGCACCAAGGATGTGGATTCCAGTATATATATAACGGTAGGTACCGGTGTCGGCGCGGGAATCATGATCGAAAACCGCCTAGTTCATGGGATGATGCATCCGGAGGCCGGGCATATCCTGCTATGCCGGGATGAAAACGATGTTTATCCGGGTAAATGCCCCTACCACCGCAACTGCCTAGAAGGCTTGGCATCCGGCCCGGCCATCGAGGAACGCTGGGGAGAAAAGGCTTATCTGCTTAAGGATAGAACCGAAGTCTGGGAACTGGAAGCTTACTACCTAGCGCAGGCGCTTGTGGATCTTATCATGGTCATCTCACCTAAACGGATCGTCCTTGGCGGCGGCGTCATGCATCAGGATCAGCTCTATCCGCTGATCAGGAAGAAGACGGCCGAGCTGATGAATGGCTATATCAAGGCCCCTGAACTACAGGATCTGGAAAGCTATATCGTCCCCCCGGCTCTGAATGATGACCAGGGCATCATGGGCTGCATCCGCCTTGCCGCGATGTCATGTGTTTAGGCACTGTATCTTACAATCAAGAGCTCTACGCTCATAATGTCGTTCAGGCGTCCGGTTTTGACGGCTTCTTCCGCCTCTACACAGGCTTCAACCGCCTCTCTGAGGTCGGAGGCCTTGAACCTTGCCGCCTGAGCGGCATATTTTCCGGCAATAAAACCCTTTAGACCGACTTTCACTCCGACGGCTTTATTGTCATAGCCCTTTTTTTTCAGTTCCTTTACCTGCATCAAAAGATTGAACTGCCTAGCAATCAGAAAAAGAATCCGCATGGGCGGCTCTTTCAGGGCAAGAAGGTCATAATAAAGCCGGAGCGCCCTTTGCTGCTGCTTGTCGGCAATGGCATTTACCATGTCAAAGATATGGTTACTGATACGGACGGTACATATATCGTCAATATCCCGCTCTGTCACAGTATCTTTATCCAGACAGTAACAGACCAGCTTTTCCAGCTCGCCCTTGATGTTTTCCATATCCGTCCCGATTTTGCTGATCAGATACAAGGCCGCCTGCTCCGAGATCTGCTTATTTTCCTTTTTTAGGATACCGACGACCCATCGAACCAGTGTCTTTTCATCCTGTTCGGCGAACTCCGCCGCGCCCCCGGTGTTCTGCACCAGCTTGTACATTTTTCCGCGCTTATCTACTTCCGTTTCCACAAAAATAAGGTAAGTGGTTTCCGGCAAGCCCTTTAGATATTCCGTCATCTTTTCATCCGCAGCTTTAAAAAGGCCACTGTTTTCCCAGATGATGACCCGGCGATCGGCAAAAAAAGGCAGCGTCTCCGCTAGGTCGATGATCTCCGGCACCGTGACGCCTTTGCCCTCGTAATAACTGTAATTCATCCCGGCTTCGTCACCGGCCAGCAGCTGCTTAAGCTTATCGCGGTATTGCCGGCGAAGGTACGACTCCTCGCCATATAGCAGATAGAGCTGCTTGATATTGCCGGATTTGATATCTTCGTTTAATGCTTTCATGTTTATTCTCATATATTCCGCAGGTCTCTCCTGCGGAAGTGCTCAAATACGTCAAACGGCGCAATATCTGGAGACGGAGGAACAGCATTCGTAAAAAGAATTACCCCACTATCAGAGTTGGTCACACGCTTTCGCAAGGCGGGTGAAAAAGCTCGCTGCTGCTGTCACCACCGTTATTGTAGCACAGTTACCCTACGCACACAAGCCCCGAGAGACTGTATTTCGCATGTATTAAAACATCCTTGACAAGTTGTCTCTGAAACATATTTCTCCTTGCTGTTTTGCCTAAATTTAAGTGAAAACAGCTTACAGCAAGAACAATTTGCTAATAAAATCATTTACACTCCCATCCAACAATGATATACTAATTTCTTGGGACATATCCCCACAAAAATAATATAACAACGAGGATAGCACCTTGCAGACAAGAGAAAACATCAGAAACATCGCCATTATCGCCCATGTAGACCACGGAAAGACCACCTTGGTTGATGAGCTGTTAAAACAAAGCGGCGTATTCCGTGAGAACCAGGAAGTAGCGGAACGAGTCATGGATTCCAATGACATCGAACGTGAACGCGGCATTACCATCCTGTCCAAAAACACCGCCGTCACCTACCGGGATACCAAGATCAACATCATAGACACCCCAGGCCATGCCGATTTCGGCGGTGAGGTAGAGCGAGTACTTAAAATGGTAAACGGCGTCATCCTAGTCGTAGACGCTTTTGAAGGTCCCATGCCCCAGACTAAGTTTGTGCTGCGCAAGGCTTTAGAATTAAAGCTCCCGATCATTGCCTGCATCAATAAAATCGATCGCCCGGAAGCACGCCCCGAGGAAGTGATTGACGAGATCTTGGAGCTGCTGCTGGAACTGGAAGCGGAAGAGTCGCAGCTGGACTGCCCTTTCATCTTTACCTCCGCCAAATCAGGAACTGCCTCCCTTGACTGGAACGAAGAAAATGGCAACATGGTTCCGCTGTTTGAAACCATCTTAAAACATATTCCTGCCCCCACCGGCGACCCCGATGCCGGCACGCAGGTTCTGATTAGCACCATAGACTATAACGATTATGTCGGCCGCATCGGGGTCGGTAAGGTGGATAACGGCACGATCCGCGTCAATCAGGAAGTCATGATCGTCAATCACCATGATCCGGACAAGCAAAAAAAGGTCAAAGTAAGCAAACTATATGAGTTTGATGGTTTAAGTAAAGTTGATGTCAAAGAAGCCGGGATCGGCTCCATCGTCGCCATATCGGGTATTAGTGACATCCATATCGGCGATACCCTATGTGCTTTAGAAAATCCGGTTCCGATTCCTTTCCAGAAGATTTCCGAGCCTACCATCGCCATGCATTTTGTCGTCAATGACTCCCCCTTGGCCGGCCGTGAGGGCCGCTACGTGACCAGCCGTCACCTGCGCGACCGGCTTTTCCGCGAACTGCATACGGACGTTTCGCTACGGGTAGAAGAAACCGAAACTACGGAAATCTTCAAGGTTTCCGGCCGCGGCGAGCTGCACCTCTCGGTTCTGATTGAGAATATGCGGCGCGAAGGCTATGAATTTGCGGTCAGCAAAGCTGAGGTGCTCTACCGCGAGGATGAAGCGGGGCACCGGCTGGAGCCGATGGAGCTGACCTATGTGGACGTTCCGGAAGAGTTTACCGGCCCTGTCATCGAAAAGCTCAGCCGGCGGAAAGGTGAGCTCCGCAGCATGGGCGCCATCTCGGGCGGCTATGTGCGGCTGGAGTTTTCGATCCCGTCCCGCGGCCTGATCGGCTATCGCGGTGAGTTCCTGACAGATACTAAGGGCAATGGCATCATGAACAGTATTTTTGATGGTTACGGTTCCTATAAAGGCGATATCCAGTACCGGAAGCTCGGCTCCCTCATCGCTTATGAGGCCGGGGAAGCGGTGGCTTACGGACTGTTCAATGCCCAGGAGCGGGGCAGCTTGTTTATTGATGCCGGAACCAAGGTATACGCCGGTATGGTCATCGGTGAAAGCGCCAGAGGTGAAGACATCGAAATCAACGTATGTAAAAAGAAACAGCTGACCAACACCCGGGCATCGGGCTCCGACGAGGCTTTGCGCCTGACGCCGGCCAAAGTGCTCAGCCTAGAGCAGGCGCTGGAATTTATTGACACGGACGAGCTTCTGGAGGTGACCCCGTTATCGCTGCGGATCAGGAAAAAGATGCTTGATCCTACAGCCCGCCGGAGAATGGGTCGATAGGAAGAACCAAATATTACAATATGTAGTTTAAAAATGTTAATAACCAATATATTACTTGCAATATATATCTTAAAATGATATGATATTAAAACTAACACAGGAGGGAAATAGAAATGAAAAGAAAACTATCAGCTTTAATCTTACTGTTTACCGTGCTTGTCACTTTTACAGGATGCACTGAGGTGCAGAGCTTTCTCAAAGGTGACGTGACCGGAGAACTGGACAAAACATACTCAACCCAATGGTTTGACTTTTCGGTAAATTCAATCGAGACTGCCTACGAATACGGTGGAGAGACTCTGGAGGAAGGCTACAAGTTCGTTATTGCGGAAGTAACTGAGCGCAATACCTTTGACGAAGCGATTCCCATGAGCTGCTATGACTTTGAAATCAACGGCGAAGGAATTGAGGGAGAGGACATCTATCCGGCGGATCCGGAATACTTTTCACTCTCAGTTCTGATGATGCCTTCGGAATTTCAGCTTGAAGTAGATGAAATTATCGTTAAGGATGTGGTATTTGTAATCCCTGAGGACGTTCTTGATATCCAGTTTGTTTATATCGAGTTAGACGAAGATCAGAATGTCGGCGCAACTTTTAAGATTGAGCATACTCTGTCAGAATAAGAGCTCGTTGTCAAACACTACCGTATGGTACAAGCACCATCTGCTCCGGTTTCCCCTGCAAGATAGCATGGAACCGGAGCTTTTTATTCTATATAGTTTCCTTTGGTTTCCTTAGATTTCTTTAGATTTCCTTAGATTCCGACTTTAGTCACTGCAATTTTAGCAGTCTCTGGGCTATCTGAAAATACACGATGAGCGATAAGGGATCCACCAGCGTCGTAATAAACGGGCTGGCGACTATTGCCGGATCGAGCCCGATCCTTTTGGCCAGCACCGGTAGGGTGCAGCCGATGGTTTTTGCCAGTATCACCGTTACCAGCAACGTGGCGCATACCGACAGCGCAATCAGCACCTCCACTTTATCGAAGATCATCATCTTCAGAAAGTAAACCGTCGCCAATGTAAATCCGCAGCATATCGAAACAATGATTTCCTTTCCCCATATCCGCGGAATATTCCGGTATTCTATCTCGCCCAAGGAAAGACCACGAATGATCGTTACGCTGGACTGGCCGCCGGCATTGCCGCCGGTGTTCATCAGCATCGGGATAAAAGCGATCAGGATCGGGACAAGGCTAAGTGAGTCTTCAAAAGAGGTAATGATGTTGCCGGTAAAGGTGGCTGAGAGCATCATCAGCAGCAGCCAAGGGATCCGGCTCTTCCAGGTCTCAAAGACACCGGTCTTAAAATACGGCTTTTCGGTAGGCAGGATGGCGGCCATCTTTTCGATATCTTCTGTCGTTTCCTCCTCTAAGATATCCACGACGTCATCCACGGTAATGATGCCGACCAGCCGGTTTTCATTATCCACGACCGGCATGGCGATAAAGTCATACTTGGAAAACTGCCGGGCGACCGCCTCCTGATCCATCAATGTATTGACATAGATCACGTTATCATTCATGATGTCACGGATGACGGCATCGTCAGGACTGATGAGCAGATGGTGCAGCAGGACATCACCGACCAGCATCCTTTTCGGGTCAAGCACATAGCAGATATTGATAGTTTCCCGGTCAACACCGATTTTACGGATCCGGGCCACGGCATCCGCCACCGTCATATCCTCTTTCAGATCGACATATTCCACCGTCATGATGCTGCCGGCGGAATATTCCGGATAACGTAAAAGATGGTTGATGTCCCGGCGGGTTTCCGCATTAGTATTGGCCAGGAGCTTCTTGACGATGTTGGCGGGCATTTCCTCCAAGAAATCCACGGCATCGTCAGTCATCAGGTGATCGAGGATATGGGCGGCTTCCCGGTCGGAAAGCGAGGTGATGATATATTGCTGGTCATCGACCTCAAGATAGGAAAAAACGTCGGCAGCCATGCTTTTAGGCAGGATCCGGAACGTCTTAAGCTGTTCTTCTTCCTTCAGATCTCCCATGACAGAAGCGACATCGGCGATATTCATATCCGCCAGCCGCTGGCGAAGCCGGGTATATTGATTCGTCTCCAGCAGTTCTTTGATTTCGTCCAGTACTTTGATTTCGTCCATAGCAATTCTCCTTGTCTGTGATTTTTATGCTCCTACATGGGAGAGGGATATCTGAACTTGACTGGGTGCTCTGCTTCATAAAAACCACCTCCTTTCTTGAATTGCTTGTTTTTGAGATTACTATCCGCTGACCATCAATCTAGGCACCAATATTGTTCTCCGGTGAGCGATATGAGGGCTCGGGCCTGCGCTGCCTCAGTTATGGCTTTGACGATAGTGTCGGTATCTTCATGGGGAACCATAATATCGATGGCGGCTTTTTCTTCATAACGTGACCGGAGCAGCAGGATGTTTTCCTTACCTAGCAGATACTGGATCTTCCCCACATCGGCATATTCCATCTGGACCGTCAGGGCACTGCAGTAGCGCATCTTGACAACAGCAGTGTTACCGATGGCAGTTTGCACCGCCTGCGTATAGGCGCGGATCAGCCCTCCGGTACCCAGCAGCGTCCCGCCAAAATACCGCGTCACCACAGCAGCGGCAAAGGTCAGCCCGGCACCGCGCAGTACTTCCATAATGGGCTTACCGGCCGTTCCCGGCGGTTCCCCGTCGTCACTGAAACGCATCAGCTCACTGCGTCTGCCGATAATAAAAGCATAGCAGTTATGACGGGCGTCCCAGTATTTTTTCTTTGTTTCTTCAATAAAATGCTGGGCTTCTTCCGCGGTCTGTACCGGGATTATATTGGCAATAAATCGGGACTTTTTTTCCGTGATTTCACCGCTGCCGCTTTCCGATATCATAAAATAGGGTTCCATAAATCTGCCTCGGTCATGACGCGGACGTGCCGCTTTTTGTATGCGAACAGTAAAGTCTGAATCTCTTTAAAGCAGTTTACCACATGACAGAATAAATGTGTATAAAAAAGTGAACAATTCTTAATATAAAATAAAATGGTATAAAAATCCTTTATTTTAACGGTAAAATTTGATATACTGAGCTAAAGTATAACAGAAGTAATCATCAGAAATCAAGGGACAGACCATCCTTTGTATCATGGAGACATATTATGAATTATGGAAAAAGAGGAATCCGTGCCCAGCAGAAAGCACTGAATTCCACCGGTGGGAAATGGGGAAAAAAGGTTCTGCTTACTTTTTTTAATTTTACTCTCATCGCCATTATATCAGTAGGAATCATTGCCGCCAGTGCCGGCTTCGGCGTTTTTAAAGGAATCATTGATACTTCGCCGGACATCAATGTCACCCCTACCGGCTTCTCTACTTTTGCCTACGACATGGAGGGCAATGTAATCGGCAAGCTGGTTTCCACCAACGCCAACCGTATCCCGGTAAGCAAGGACATGATCCCGCAAGACCTTTCGGATGCTTTTGTCGCTATTGAAGATGCCCGGTTCTATGAGCATAACGGCATTGATATCAAAGGTATTTTCCGGGCCGCTTATGTCGGGATCATCAACGGCGATTTTTCCGAAGGCGCCAGCACGATAACCCAGCAGCTGCTGAAAAACAATGTTTTTACTGATTGGACCAGTGAAGACACATTCTTGGAAAGCGCCAAGAGAAAGCTGCAGGAGCAGTATCTTGCCCTAGAGCTGGAAAAGGTGATGTCAAAAGAAGACATCCTTGTCAATTACATGAACAGTATCAACTTAGGTCAGAATACCCTAGGCGTCCAGGCGGCGTCCATGCGCTATTTTAATAAGTCGGTCAAAGATCTGACCCTTTCGGAATGTGCCGTCATCGCTTCGGTCACACAGAATCCTTCCCGGCTTAATCCGATCAGCCATCCGGAAGACAATGACTTCCGGCGTAAAACGGTGCTGAAATACATGCTGGAGCAGGGTTATATCGAACAGGCCGAATATGATGAGGCCGTTGCCGACGACGTATATTCCCGTATTCAGATTGTCAACGAAGAGACCGGGGAAGACAGCACCAACTCTTATTTCGTGGACGCGCTTATCGATGAGGTCATGACAGACCTCCTAGCGATCGGCTACAATGAAACCCAGGCTTTTACCTTGCTCTACAGTGGCGGCCTGAAAATACAGACCACCTTAGACCCGTCGATTCAGAAAATCTGCGACGAGGTTTTTGCCAACGAGGAAAATTATCCTACCGATACAAAATGGTACCTCGAATACAAACTCACCGTCCAGAAGAGCAACGGGGATCTCGAAAACCATAGCAGCGAAATGTTTAAAGCCTATTTCATGGAATTTGACCGCAGCTTTAACATGATTTATGCTTCACAGGAAGAGATTGACGCTGCTGTTGCCATTTATAAGGATGCCGTCATGGAAAGCGGCGACGAGGTGCTGGGCGAAAGCATCAGCGTGACGCCACAGCCACAGGTGTCCATTACCGTGACCGACCAGAGCACCGGCCATGTGGTTGCGATGGTGGGCGGCAGAGGTGTCAAGGAAGGCAGCCGCACCTTGAACCGGGCCGTGAGCACCAAGCGCCAGCCGGGTTCCTGCTTTAAAATCGTGGCTGTTTACGCGCCGGCCTTGGATAGCGCCGGCCTTACCCTAGCAACTGTGCAGAATGACGCGCCCTTCAACTATGCCGACGGACGCCCGGTCAGCAACTGGTATTCTACCGGATACCGCGGCCTCACCAGCCTGCGGGTGGGCATTGAGCAGTCCATGAATATCGTTGCCGTCAAGACCTTGACACAGATCACCCCGCAGCTTGGTTTTGATTATCTCCAGAACTTTGGCTTTTCCACCTTGGTAGAGCGTGAAGAAGTTGTCGTAGACGGGGAAACCGTGATTCATTCGGACATTGTCCAGCCTCTGGCGCTGGGAGGCGTGACTTGGGGGGTCACCAATCTCGAACTGAATGCTTCCTATGCCACGATCGCCAACGGTGGAACCTATATCAAGCCCAAGTTATATACCAGAATATTAAATCATGATGGTAGCGTCCTAATAGATAACAGCGTACCGGAATCCCGTCAGGTCATCAAGGAAACCACCGCCTTCCTGCTGACAGATGCCATGGAGGATGTCGTTACCAGAGGTACGGGAGCGTCGGTTAATTTTGGCAACATGGCGATCGCCGGCAAGACCGGAACTACGACGAAGGACGTCGATGTGTGGTTTTCCGGCTTTACCCCCTACTATACCGCCACTACCTGGGCCGGATATGACAATAACGTGAACCTCCGTACCGACGCGGAAAAGCGTCTTGCCAGAAACCTGTGGCGTGCCGTGATGTCCCAGATACATGAAGAGCTTCCGAGCGCTTCCTTCCAGGTTCCGCCCGGAATCGTCCAGCAGACCGTCTGCTCCCGTTCCGGCAAGCTTCCGATCCCGGGTCTATGCGACGGTACCTTGCGGACTGAGTATTTTGCCGAAGGAACCGTTCCTACTGAACAGTGCAATGCTCACTATCAGGGCATGATCTGCCAGTATTCGAACCTGCCGGCCTGCGAAGGCTGTCCCTTTAAGGTTCACGGCATACTAGAAACAACCCCGCCGGAGGATCCGGCACTGCTAAGCGGTTCCGGCACAGCGGAACAGAATGTTGGCGAAGGTTCTATCACCACCCAGATCACTAATGAAGATGGAACCCAGTCGACCGTAAATATACCGCAGGCGAATACACTCCTATGTCCTCATAATCTGGAATTCTTTGCGCTTCCTGACGCGGCAGCCCTTATTGAACAGCAGCGGGCAGAGATAGCCGCGGCTCAGCAGCAGCTTGCCAACGAGCAGGCGGCGGCAGCTCAAGCGGCAGCCCAGGCGGCGGCTCAGGCTCAAGGCGAGCAAGTGGTGCCGGCTCCATAAATGTTACTATGTAAGCTCCGCTTCCATAGTACTGATGGCCATTGTTTTCTACTAATAAACGTCCGAACTGTCATATCATGACGGCTCGGACGTTTTACAAATGTTAATTTTAAACTAGATCCTATGTAATAAAATGACCATCAAAGACTTTAGGCAGACTTGAGTTAATAATTATATGAACCAAGAAAACCCAAAAGTGAGACACCTAAAGTGGCAAATAAGATAACCCATAGAACAATACTGATTGCGGCCAAGATCAGGGTAACTTTGAAGAAATTGGATTTGCTCTTCTTTTCTGATTTACTGAAGGCCCAGACAAACATCATCACAATATTGACGCAGGGAATCATCATCAAGAGAAAGGACACAAGCCATTCACCCATCGAAACCGGAGCTTCCAGTTCTGTCTGCGGCTGTGAGCGGTTGAGTGATTGCGGATCTTGATTTGTATACATATTTTGGTTATCCATATAAACCTCCCGAATTTTTTTAAAGTATATCATAAGATATGATAAGAAGCAATAATTATATGTTATTATGCGCAAAATACTAAAACGCTTCGTGTTGTGATATGAACTGTAACCTGTGGCCATAAAAATTCAATGACGGATTGCCTGCCAAGTATTCCGGATAAGATCCCGGTAACCAGGTAGGCGGTTTTCCAGCATGTTTCCGCGTGTATAAACATAAGGTATCCGGTCAGGAAAGTACAGGTACATCCTGACAAAATAGAATACAAACAATAAAATGGTCAGAATAATTATCCCTCTTATAAAACCTTTTATCGGCCGGCCTAATATATAACGACAGAACAGGCAGTAACCCGCAAAAAAGACAATCGGAAAAGCCAGCGGGTTCAAATGAAAGGCTTGGGCAAAGTGCCCGCTCAACACGAATCTGACCGCACGGGTCATCCCGCATCCCGCACAGGGCAGGCCGGTCATGTAAACCAGCGGACAGGCTACGGAAAGTAATTGATGTACCGCTATGTAATAGATCGCCGCAATTAACGGCACCCAATAATATTTTCGAATATCTAACCAGATTCTCCCCGCAATTTTAATCATCATATCCGCTTACCCTAACTTGCCATATCTATCTGCCGTCTTGCTGCATACATAAATGGCAAGACTGACAAAACTACGTTACCAGTATATCACAAGTCCATAAAAATGAGAAGCGGTATGGAGAGTCCGTTCAGGGTCACCGCATTTACTTTTTTGAAATAACGTAGTTTAAAGCATTAGTATATGTCTGCAAGGAGAAATAGTTAAATAAATGCTGATAAAGCAGAT